>Ga0105046_10000097_pt1 | contig 92715 bp, 74 predicted proteins | sample MAT03_FD_78385 | JGI IMG/M metagenome (GOLD analysis project Ga0105046, IMG submission 78385) | Freshwater microbial communities from Lake Fryxell liftoff mats and glacier meltwater in Antarctica - MAT-03 (megahit assembly) | ecosystem: Environmental > Aquatic > Freshwater > Ice > Liftoff... | reverse complement strand
GGCCGTGCTGCTGCACGAGGCGCAGGCCGACCAGCACGAACATGACCGGCGTGACAATCTGCGCGATCTGCGAGATCACCGAGCGCAGGCCCAGTTTCTGCGCCACGAATTCGATGGCGCCTGCCACCGTCACCACCGACAGCAGCCCGGCCATCAGCCAGAAGGAGCCGGGCCGCGTGCGCCACTGGCGACGCAGGTAGAAGGCCGCAGCGGCCATCACTTCCAGAGCCAGCAACGCGTACCAGAAGCTCGCCACCGGGTACAGCCGTGCCGGGCCGGCGATCACCAGCGAAAGCGGCATCAGCGCACATTGCAGCGGCAAGGCGATGTCGATCCAGCGGTGCCGCCACTGCGCATAACGCAGCAGGAACTGCACGGCGGCCAGGGTGATGAAACCGAGCATCGCACACAGCAGGAACTCGGCCACCGGGTTGGAGACCGGCAGCTCGCGCAGCCACAGCCGCGCGTCGACGATGGCCCAGCCGACACACAGCGCGCCGAAGTAGGCCAGGTGGCTTTCGCGCCGGTTGATGAAGCCCAGCACGAACATGAAGCCGCCCATCAGCAGCAGCGTGGCGCTGACGGCCTGCGGCGCCGCGATGTTCAGCACGGTCTGGCGGGCGTGGCGCGAGGCCAGCACCGACTGCGGACCGATATCCAGCGCCGACAGGCTGCCGGCGCGCTGCCGCGAGCCGACCTCGGCCAGCGCGTGGCCCGCCACCTTGATGTCCAGCGTGTTCAGGCCGGGCGCGATCAGCACCGCCGGCAGGCCCACCAGCTGCGGGTGGTTGCAGTTGTGGGTGAGCGGGCTCTGCATGCGGCCGCCGCTGTGCACCAGCTGGCCGTTCAGGTAGACCTCGAGGTTGGTGCAGACATGTTCGACGTACAGCGCCAGCAGGTCGCCGCGCTCGCGCACGCCCACCGCCTGAAAGGGCACGCGGTACCAGACCGGGCCGTCGCTGCCGGGCCGCGTGCGCGCCCAGTCGTCGGGCAGGGGCACGATCAAGGCCGGGCCGGTGGTCGGGAAGGTGGCGCCGTCGCCTTCCGCCGACAGTGCGGTGTTGACGCGCAGCGTGGGCGTGGCGACCTGGGCCGGGTCCGGTTTCGCGGTTGATGTGGCGGTTGATGTGGCGGTGGGCGGCGCGGCTTGCGCCAGCACGGCCGGCGCCACGCCAAGCAGCATCAGCAAGGCACAGCAAGCCGCCAGCCACCAAGGCTGCCGCTGGGAGAAAGTGCCGGCAGCGGCGCGCGTCAGGTGCAAGGGCATGAGTGCATCGATTCTGCAGGATGGCGACCTGCACGGGGCGCGACGACAATGCGCAGTCCTGCCGCAATCGCAGCCCGCCGGGCTGCTTCAGACCCCGTGATCCGACGCCACAGCTTCGACCCCGTCGACAACCGCCGCCTGGCCCACCTGTGCGGGCCGCTCGACGGCCACCTGCGCGAGATCGAGGCCACGCTGGGCGTCACCTTGTCGCGACGCCATGACAGTTTTCTCGTCGATGGCCCGCGGGTCGCGGTCGAACGCACGCTGGCGCTGCTGGACGCGCTGTACGCGAAGAGCCAGACGCCGATCAGCGGGCCCGGGCTGCAGATGGCGCTGGCGCAGGCCACGGCCGGCGAGCCCGCCGTGGTGGCGCCGCGCCGGCTGGTGGTGTCGGCGGCGGCGCAGCTCTCGGCGGCCGCGGCCGCTGCCGGGCCAGTGGTCCTGCACACCCGGCATGCCGACCTCGGCGGCCGCACGGCCAATCAGGTGAACTATCTGCAGCAGATGCTCAGCCACGACATCACCTTCGGCATCGGCCCGGCGGGCACCGGCAAGACCTTCCTGGCGGTGGCCTGCGCGGTCGACGCGCTGGAGCGCCACAGCGTGCAGCGCATCGTGCTGACGCGGCCGGCGGTGGAGGCCGGCGAGCGCCTGGGCTTCCTGCCCGGCGACATGGCGCAGAAGGTCGACCCCTACCTGCGCCCGCTCTACGACGCGCTGCACGACCTGATGGGCCAGGACCGTGTGAGCAAGGCCTTCGAAAAAGGGCAGATCGAGATCGCACCGCTGGCTTTCATGCGCGGGCGCACGCTGAACCATGCCTTCGTCATCCTCGACGAGGCGCAGAACACGACGCGCGAGCAGATGAAGATGTTCCTCACGCGCATCGGTTTTGGCTCCAGGTGCGTGGTGAACGGCGACACCAGCCAGATCGACCTGGCGCCGGGCACGGTGAGCGGCCTGATCGACGCCGAACAGGTGCTGACCCAGGTGCCCGGCATCGGCTTCACTCACTTCAGCCCGGCCGATGTGGTGCGCCACCCGCTGGTGGCGCGCATCGTGGAAGCGTATGAACGTCGAGCCCCCACGCTCCCTGCGGTCGCTGCCCCCCGAGGGGGCGCGTTCCGGACCGGGGAACCCGGATCCGGAACCGTCTCTCGCACTCGCAAATGAAGGCCAGCGAACTTCAACTCTCTCTGCAATTCGCCGACACCGCGTGCCGCGCCGATCTGCCGCGCCACCGCGTGGCGCGCTGGCTGCGTGCGGCGCTGGGCGCGCCGGGGCAGATCACGGTGCGCATCGTCGGTGAAGAGGAAGGGCTGGCGCTGAACCGTGACTATCGCGGCCAGGACCACGCCACCAACGTGCTGACCTTCGACTACGAACGAACACCGGTGGTGGTGGCCGACCTCGTGCTTTGCGCGCCCGTGGTGGCGCGCGAGGCGCTCGAGCAAGGGCTGGCGCTGGCCGACCACTACGCCCATCTGCTGGTGCATGGCGCGTTGCATGCCCAGGGCCATGACCATCTGGACGATGCCGAAGCGCTGGTGATGGAAGCGCGGGAGTCCGAGATCATGCGCAGCCTGGGCCTGCCCGATCCCTACCGGCTGCGCTGACGCGCTGATCCGCCGCCGGCCCGGCGGCAAGACTGCGCGCAGGCCGCCACCTTGAACGTCGCGGCGGGCCTTCCGCAGACGGTGGCCATGCCAGAATCCGCTCGCCTCCACCCTGGCCGCCACACTCCATCAAGAGCATGAAGATCCTGCTGACCGGCGCTGCCGGTTTTATCGGCATGACCACCGCGCTGCGCCTGCTGGCGCGCGGCGACGAAGTGATCGGCCTCGACAACCTGAACGACTACTACGAAGTGCAGCTCAAGCTGGACCGGCTGGTGCGCCTGCAGCCCTTGCCTGGTTTCCGCTTCGTGAAGATGGACGTCGCCGACCGCGAAGGTCTGTCCGCGCTGTTCGCCGCCGAGCGCTTCGACCGCGTCATCCACCTGGCCGCGCAGGCCGGCGTGCGCTATTCGCTGCAGAACCCGCACGCCTACGTCGACAGCAACATCGTCGGCTTCATGAACGTGCTGGAAGGCTGCCGGCACAGCGCCGTGCGGCACCTGGTGTACGCGTCGAGCTCCAGCGTCTACGGCGGCAACACGAAAATGCCGTTCTCCGAGCACGACAGCGTCGACCACCCGGTCAGCATGTACGCGGCCACCAAGAAGGCCAACGAGTTGATGGCGCACACCTACAGCCACCTGTTCGGCCTGCCGACCACCGGGCTGCGCTTCTTCACGGTCTATGGCCCCTGGGGCCGGCCCGACATGGCGCTGTTCCTGTTCACCAAGGCCATCCTCGAAGGCCGGGCCATCGACGTCTTCAACCACGGCCAGATGCGGCGTGACTTCACGTACGTGGACGACATCGCCGAAGGCGTGATCCGCGTGCTCGACCGGCCCGCCGAGCCCGACCCCGCCTACGACTCCCTGCGCCCTGACCCCGCCACCGGCAGCGCGCCGTTCCGTGTTTTCAACATCGGCAACCATCAGCCGGTGCCCTTGCTCGACTTTATCGGCTGCATCGAAGACGCGCTGGGCATGAAGGCCGAGAAGAACCTGCTGCCGCTGCAGGACGGCGACGTGCCGGCGACATTCGCCGACGTCGACGCGCTGACGGCGTGGACGGGGTTCGCACCGGCCACCGACATCCAAACGGGCATCGGGCGGTTCGTGGCCTGGTACCGCGGGTATTACGGGGTTTGACGGCGCGCGACGCTGGCGCCGTCAAACCCTTGCACCGTCGCCTGATGTCGGAAAACTTTACACCTGCCCGGCCGCTGCCCGCGCGACATGACAGCGGCGGGTATGCCCCCTGATCGCGGGGGTTGGACTCTGCGAATTGATGAAGGTCGTTGTCGGAGCGAGATCTGCTTGCACAATCGGCCATGTTTCACCTGCTGGGGTGGCCCCATGCATCTTGATCAAGGCCATTCGGGCGGATACAGGGCGGGTTCACCCGGACCCGCTTCCCTACTTCACGCATCACTGCAGGGCAACCCGCCGCCAGCTTTGGGCACGATAGTTGCACTCATTGCCGGCTGAGCCTGCCTAGGAGCTTTAGATGAACACCGACCCTGAAACTGGACATCAGTTGAACGACGAAAAAATGGGGTCTCAGCCCAATGCCCGGCGCCGCCTGCTCCGCGGCTCATTCGCCGCGCCTTCAGTGCTTGCGTTGAGCAGCGGGTCGGCGCTGGCGGCGTCGTCTTCGCTGCGTTGTTTCAACAATGCGCCAAACGGGGTCAACGACCCGCCCGCCAACTACTTTGGTGTGCAACGATATACATCGAGTGACGTGAAAGTGGTGGAAGCCGTGGACATTACCAATCTCGGTACCTTGAAAGGCTTCACAACGAACGTCTATGTCGGCAGCAAGACCTGGATCAAGGTCATCGACGGCTCCGGTTTCATTCCGACAGAGAAGCCGAAGAAGGACAAGGGCTTCTCCGTTGCGCTTCGGCTCACCAACGTCGGGACCGATGCCGCGCCCGTCTTCAGCGTTTCCGGGCTGTCGCTCGCCGCTACCGTTGTCTCAGGCTCAGGCAAAGTGATGACCGGAAGCTGCTGGTCTTCTTTCCGCCCCTGACGCGAGATCGATGCCCGAGCTCGCGGTTCCGCCGGGCACCTTGCTGCAGCCCATCGGCAACATGTGGGCTGCTTTCAGCGCAGCTTCCGGTGAAACCCAACTGCTCAACAACGAAGCGGCAGCCTTCATGGAAGTGCTGATGGAAGGACCGCGCAGCCTGGAAGACGCGGCCGAGGTGCTCGCGCTGGAAAGTGGCCTGCCCGTCGAGCAGATCCTGCCTTTGCTGGCCGATGCCTCGGCCGAACTCACCGTGGCCGGCCTGATCCGGGAACGTGTGCCGGCCGGCCTTGACTGACCAGCCCGCCGACGCAAGAACGGCTGATTCGACGAGGTCGATTGCCCGGTTCGGCCTGGACGCGCTGCACGCCGCGCTGCAAACCAGCGGCATCGCGCTCGACCTCGGCGCTGCCACGCTCGTCGTCCGCTCCCCGTCTATGGCGCTGGCCAGACAGATATCGGCTGTATACGCGAACTTTCCGCTGGCACTGCCACCCGACTTTGCCGACATCCGGATCGAACTGACCGAAGTCGGCGGCTGGCGTAGCCACGTCCGCGAACAAGTCGTTCTTCGCTGCGACGGCGAGCAGCAGTTCCACCCGTTTCCGGCCGACACCGCACTGCCGCTGATGGAGTGGGGCACCAACTGGCTGATCGGTCAGCGCCTGCATCACCTGCTGCTTTTCCATGCCGGCTGCCTGGAGCGCGACGGGTTCGGTCTGCTGCTGCCAGCCACTCCCGGCTCGGGCAAGAGCACGCTCACCGCCGCGCTGGCGCACAGCGGCTGGCGGTTGTTGTCCGACGAGTTCGGCGTCTGCGACCCGCTGTCCGGGCAACTGCAGGCGATGCTCAAGCCCATCGCGCTGAAGAACCAGTCGATCGCGGTCATCCGTCGTCAGGCGCCCGGCGCCGTCATCGGGCCCGAGTTCCCCAAGACGCGCAGAGGCAACGTGGCGCATGTGATCGCTGGCTGTGATTCGGTGCAGCGGCGGCACATCGGCGCCACCCCGGCCGCGGTTGTCTTGCCGAAGTGGACGGCGGGCAGCGCCACCCGGCTCGAGCCGATCACCGATGACGAAATGTTCCGCGCGCTGGCCTTCAACTCCTTCAACTACGAAGTCCTGGGCGCGACCGGCTTCGAGGCCGTGCTGGCCATCGTTCGGCGCTGTCGGGGCTGGCGCCTGGAGTACAGCGACCTGGCCGATGCCATCGGCACCCTGAATGAACTCTGGGCGGATGTGACTTCGAACCCTCGCCCTGCCGGTCCCGCGGCGCCTTTGACCGTGGTGACGGGCCGATGAACATGGCGCGGCAGGCATCGCTGGTCTGGTTGAAGGCCCTGATTTCGCCCGAGCGTGTGCTGGAGTGGTCGCTGCAGGACTGGGACCGCGTCGTGAGGCTGGCGCGCCGGCACCGGCTGCTGGCGCGCCTGGCCTGCGTCATCGACCGCGCCGGTCTGGGCGATGCGGTGCCGCCCGAAGCGCGCAGGCATCTGCGGGGTGCGCAGCAACTCTCTCTGGCCCGCACGCGAGCGATGCTCTGGGCCATCGAGCGGCTCCCGGTGATGATCGACAACCCGTCGATCCCGCTGGTGCTTTTGAAAGGCGCGGCCTACGTGGCACAGGGTCTGCCGATCGCCGAGGGCCGCTTGCCTTCCGATCTGGACATCCTGGTGCCAAAACAGAAGCTGGCGGAGATGCGCTTCAGGCTGGCGCATGCGGGCTGGTCAGAACCTGCTTTGAACGCGCACGACTTGCGCTACTACCTGGAGTGGAGCCACGAATTGCCACCCATGCAGCATGCGCGGCATGCGGTGGAGCTGGATGTTCACCACAACATCCTGCCACCCAGGGCAGGACGCATGCCCGACATGGCGCTGCTCTTCGATCGCCTGACGCCGAGCCGGTGGCCGCAATGGCAGGTGCTGAGCCCGGCCGACCAGTACCTGCACAGCGCCGCGCACCTGTTCTTCGACTCCGAGCCCCGCGACCGCGTGCGTGACCTCGTCGACATGGACGGCCTGTTCCGGCACTTCGGCAGCGACATGAACTTCGGCGCGGACCTGCTGCAAAGAGCGAAGCTGCTCGGGCTCGTCGAGCCGCTGGCGCTGGCCTGTCACTTCACGCAGGCCTGGCTCGACACGCCGGTTCCCGCGCAGTTGCAGGCGGCCCTGCGCGAAGAAGGCGCCGGCAGCCAGAGGTTGCGCTGGCTGGTGCCGATGATGGATGCTGTTCTGCGGCCGACCGAGCCTGATCGTTTCGACGCTTTGCGCAAGCGTCTGGCCCTGACCGCGGTGCTCGGCCGCTATCACTGGCACCGCATGCCGATGCACATTCTGGTGCCGCACCTTTGGCGCAAGTGGCGCGCCGCCGGCAGCCGCCCTTCCGGATCGTCCACAGACGACGGTGCGAACGCGCCTTGACCATGCGGCGGTGACTCGGTTGGCTCGGGCGGCATTCGCAGCCTCCATGGCCTTACTGCGTGCGCAGCAACTCCCGCACGAACCTCACCGGAATCGCATACGTGATCCCGGTCGGGTTGCTCAGCGCCGACTCCCTAGTGCCACGCACCAGCACCATGTTGACCACGCCGACCACGCGGCCGGTCTCGGCGTCGAGCACCGGGCCGCCGCTGTTGCCCGGGTAGGCGGTGGCGTCGAGCTGCAGAATGTCGAAGCTGCCGTCGCGCAGCTGCGTGATGGTGCGCGCGTTCAGCTGCTGTGAGTTGGGCGCCGGCAGCACGATGGCGGTGATCGCCGAGATGATGCCGCGGTGCGTGACCGGCGTGAAGCCGAGGATGCCGCCGATCGGGTAGCCGATCAGCGCGATCGACGTGCCTTCGCGAGCGGCGTCGGGCTCGTCCAGCGTCAGCGCGGGCAGCGGCGCGCCTTCGATGCGCAGCAGCGCCAGATCGTGCGTGCGGTCGCTGGCCAGCAGCCGGGCAATGCGCGGTTCGGTCTCGCGGCGGCCGCGCGGCACCTGCACCATCAGCGTCGGCCCGGAGGCGCTTTCCACCGCGGAGGGCAGCACATGGAAGTTGGTGACCACCAGCGTGCCGTCACCGACCACGAAACCCGTGCCGCGAAAGGCAAAACGCGGGTTGTCGGTCGGGTTGAAGGTGCCCACCGCCACCACCGAGGGCTTGCTGGCGGCGATCATCTCCGGCAAGGCGGCGCGCGCGGTACGCGGCGCCAACGACAGGTACGAGACCAGCGGCCCGGCCAGCGCCACCAGGGCCAGGCGGGCCAAACCGGACATTGCGCCGCGGCGGCTCACATGCCCTTCAGCAGTTCGGTCACTTCGGCGTGCTCGGCAAAACGCTTGCCGAGCTTGGCCAGCGTGTCGAGTTCGGTGCGCGCCTGCGCCTTGTCGCCGGCCTGCAGGTACATGCGCGCCAGGTTCAGCCGCAGCGACGGCTCGTCGGGCACCCGCTCCACGGTCTTCTTCTGCAGCTCGATGGCTTTCGGCAGCTGCTTTTCAGCCGCCAGCGCCATCGCCAGGGTGTCGAGCAGCGCCGGCTGGTCGGGCACCAGCGTGTTGGCCTTCTCCGCGTAACTCAACGCGCCGGGCTTGCCCTGCTTGACCATCAGCCAGGCGATGTTGTTCAGCGCCAGCGCATTCGTGGGCTGCATTTGGGCGACCTCACGGTAGTAGCCTTCAGCGGCCGGCCAGTCCTTGCGTGACAGCGCGGTGTCACCGAGATAGAAGCGGAACGCGCCGTCGCGCGAATGTTCTTTCAGCCAGCCGGCGGCGAAGCTCTCGGCATCGGGCGCCTTGCCCGCCGTCGACAGCGCGTAGTGCACCTTGACGGCCGCCTCGGTCGACTTGGCTTTCGCCAGGCCGGTGCGATAGGCGGCCACCGCGGGCTCCCAGTTCTTGCGCTTCAGTTCGATGTCGCCCTCGAGCTGAAAGCCGTCTGCCTCGGTCGGGCGCTGCTGCTGCACGCTGCGGGCCACGACCAGGGCTTCGGCATACCGGTCGTCGTTGCCCAGCAGGCCGACCAGCGCACGCTGCGCCACCAGAAGGTTGGGCGCCAGCTCCAGCGCCCGCCGCAGGCTGCGTTCGGCGGCAGCGTAGTCCTTCAGGCCGACGTAGGCGTCCGACAGACCGAGCGGCGCCATCGGCGAGTTCGGCTGCATCGTGCCCAGCTTGTTGAAGGTGGTCACGGCCTGCTGGTAGTCACCCGCCGCCAGCTGGGCACGGCCCAGAGAATGCTGCAACTCTCGGCTGGTGGGCAGTGCGGCGACGGCCTGCTGGGCGGCCGAGAGGGCAGCTTTCGCATCACGGCGGCCAAGATGATGTTCAACGAGTTGCAGCTTCGGCCCAGCTTCCGCCGGCGCGGTCTTCACCGCGTTCTGGATCAGCGCGAGGATTTCCGCTACGCTGCCGCCCGAGCGCCCGAGCAGAGTGGCCAGCGCCTGCATGACGCGGTAGTTGGCAGGGTCGGCCTTCAGCATGTCGTCGAAACGTTTGCGAGCGTCCGCCGGCTTCTGTTCTGACAGGTCCAGCGCGGCCAGACTGGCCACCGCCGGAAAGTACAGGGGGTCGATCTTGTGGGCGCGTTCGAAGCTGCTGCGTGCGCCGGCGGCGTCCTGGCGCATCATCAGCACGCGGCCGCGCAGGTTGGCGGCCAGCGGTTTATCGGGCTGTTTGGCTTCCAGCGTGTCGATGGCCTTCAGGGCCTTGTCGAGGTCATTGCGGCGCAGGTGCGCGGTGATCAGCGCCAGGTTGGCGGTGACGCCGCTGTCGGTGGCCGAGACCGATTCAAGCTCGGCCAGCCCGCCGGCCGCGTTGCCCTTGCCGATCTGACCCAGCGCCAGCGCGGTGCGCAGGCGCGGGTCGTCGGGCTTGATCTTGGCGGCGCGGGCAAAAAGTTCTTCAGCACGCTTGATGTCACCGGTCTGCAGATAGGCCTCGGCCGCCAGCGAAAGCGCTTCGGCCGTGGCGCGTTCGCCTTCGATCGCCGGCTTCAGAGTTTCAAGCGCCTTTTCGGGCTGCCCCGTGCGCAGGTAGGTCTGGACCAGCAACTGGCGCGCCAACGGCAGCCCAGGCGCCAGCTTCACGGCCTGGGCGAGCAGCGTTTCGGCCTGCGGCAGCGCGCGCAGATGAAACTCGGCCGCACCTGCCAATTGCAGCAACATCGGATTGTTGGGCGCCATCTGCAGCAGCGGCGTGGTGATCTCCCGCGTGGCCTGGTAGTCCTTGCGCAGGAAGGCCATCTGCGCGTCGAGCATGCGGGTCTGCGGCAGGTTCGGATAGGTCTTCTTCAACTGGTCGACATGGGCCTGCGCGCCGGCGACGTCTTTTGCGCCCAGCAGCAGCGTGACGATGCCCTGGTGGGCGTTCATCATGTCGGGCCGGCCTTCGACGGCCTTGCGGTAGGCGGCCAGCGCAGCAGCAGCGTCGCCAGTGCCGTGCTGCAGGATTTCGCCCTTCAACAGCCAGGCTTCTGGCTGCACGGCGCTTGCGGACGTCACTTCGTCGAGCAGCGCCAGCGCTGTGGGGAAGTCCCGCTTTTCGGCGGCCAGCCGCGCCTTCAGGATCTTGGCCGGCGCGTGCTGCGGTGACGCGGCCAACGCTTCGGCGAGAGCCTTCCCGGAAAGTTCGCGCTTGTCCTGGCGCGCGTAGGCCATCGCCAGCGTGGTCTTCAGTTCCGCGTCGGCCAGCGGGTCACCGAGCCTGGTCTCGGCATAGGCGTCGGTGACCTTGCGGTCTTCCCCTGCCGCGAGCAAGGCGCGGGCGAGCAGCGGCGTGACCAGATTGGGCTGGTACTTCAACTCTGCCGCCTTGCGCAGTTCCACGCTGGCTGCCGACGCGTCGCCGCTGTCGAGCAGGGACTTGCCGAGCAAATAGCGCGCCTCGCCCGACTGGGGATTCTTCTGCAGTGCCGTCTTCAACTGGATGGTGGCGGCCTTCGGGTCGTTTTTCTCCAGGTAGGTCTTGGCGGAGCTCAGGAGTTCGGATTCGGAGGGGCCGCCGCAGGCGGTGAGAAGGACTGCGAAGGTGAGGACACTCAGCGTGCGCAGGCTGGCCTTGGGGCTCATGACGTTCGTCCAGAATAATTTGGTGGTGAATTCTGCCGGCGGGCCGGTACTCACAAGGAGCCAAGAAGACGGCTGACCTCTGGCTGTTTGTCGAACTTCTCGCCCAACGCGGCGAGTGTTTCGAGTTCCTTGCGTGCCTGCGTCTTGTCGCCGGCCTGAATGAACAGCTGGGCAAGACTCAGTCGCAGGCTGAAATATTGCGGTGCCAATTCAATGGCTTTCTTCTGTATTTCGATGGCGCGCGGAAACTGCCTTTCCGCGCCCAGAGCCAACGCCAAAGTGTCCATCAGCGCGGGTTGTCCAGGTGCGAGTTGATTGGCTTTTTCAGCAAATGGCAATGCACTCTCCTTGCGTGTCTTGAGGAGCACGAAAGCGATGTTATTCAGGGCCAGCGCGTTGTCGGGGTGGATGGCGATGACGGCCCGATAGAGGCTCTCGGCCGTGGCCATGTCTCCCTTGCTCATCGCGATCTCGCCCAGATGGCCCAGGAAAATGGCGTCCCGTGGTTGATCCTTGAGCCAGCCAGCCGCGAAGCGTGAGGCTTCAGCCTGCGCGCCACTCGCCAGCAGGGTGCGGTGAGCCTTGACAGCCAGCTGAGGATTTTTTTCGCGCTGCAGAGCCGAACGGTAGGCCGCAAGGGCGGCGTCCCATCTCCCGCGCCCGTGTTCTATGTCGCCTTCAAATGACCAGCCGATTCCTTGCATGGGACGTTGCTGCTGGACCGTGCCAGAAATTTTCAGGGCGTCGTCGATCCGCTTTTCATCCAGAGCCAGGGCGATCAATCCGAGTTGTGCAACCAGCAGATCCGGTGTAATTTCCAGCGCACGACGATAGCTCTCTGTTGCCGCCGGACGATCTTTGATCGCGAGGTAGACCTCAGCCAGGCGAAGGTACGCGTTGGGCGAAAGCGGCTCCGCAGCTGCCAGCTTCGTGTAGGTGCTGATGGCCTGCTGACTGTCACCGGCGTTGAATTGCGCCTGAGCCACTGCCGCCAGAATTTCCGGCCGGTCGGGAAATGCTGCCATTGCATCCTGGGCTGCCACCATCGCGCCTTTCGTGTCCCTCTGCTGCAGGTATAGACCGATGAGCAATACTCTGGGCGCCGGCTCTGTCGGATTGAGTTTCACCGCAGTGGCAACCAGTTCGCCAATTTCCTTTGCCGTACCGCCAGTGCGGGCGCGCAACTCCGCCAGCGAGAGCAGGGCCTGAAGGTTCTTCGGGTCGGTCTTCAGGATGTTTTCGAATCGCGTTTTGGCTTGTTCAGGTTTTCCTTCGGCGAGGTCGAGAGCTGCCAGGCTTGCCACGGGTGGGAAGTAGACAGGGTCAAGCGAAATGGCGCGTTCGAAGCTGGCACGAGCAGCCGCATTTTGTTTGAGCGCGAGCTGAACTCGACCGCGGACATTGGCTGCGAACGGTTTGTCGGCCTGTTTGCGTTCAAGCGCAGCAATGGCCCGCAGCGCACCGTCGAAGTCGTTGCGCCGCATGTGCGCACTGATCAGAGCCATGTCAGCATAGGTGCCACTGTCGGCCGCTGCCGCCGACTCCAGTTCGGCGAAAGCCGCGTCGGTCTCACCTTTTGACAATCGGGTCAGTGCAATAGCTGTTCGTATGCGCGTGTCGTCTGGGTTCAGCTTGGCGGCTCTGGCGAACAACTGTTCGGCCTGTGCGGCATCACCCCTCAGCAGTTGGGCCTCGGCGGCCAACGCCAGGCTCTCCGCATCCGGGTCTTTGGTCAACAACGGGGCCAGGGTCGCCAGCGCCTTGTCGATCTGGCCTGCACGGAGGTACGTCTGACCCAGCAGGCGCCGAGCCACACGCATATCCGGTGCATTCTGAAGCGCTTTCTTGAGATGCACCTCGGCTTGCAGCAACGACTGATTTTGGAACTCGATCGCCCCTGCGAGTTGCAGCACCAATGAGTTGTCCGGTGCGATACGCAGCAACTGCTGCGTCAGCTCGCGCGCCTTCTTGAAGTCCTTGTCGATGAATGCAAGTTGAGCCTGAAAGTAGCGGGTTTCCGGATGGTTGGGCAGTGCTTTTTGCAGGGCGTCAAGCTGGGACTTGAAACCGTCACGGTCGCGTTGCTCCAAACGCAGCCGCATGATGGCCAGATGCCCCGGCACAAAACGCGGGTCAATCTCGACCGCCCGCCCGAAGGCCTTGAAAGCCGCATCCGGGTCTGCTTTTCCATAGAGCGCAACTTGCCCCTTCAACTGCCAGGCGTTTTGATCATTCGCATTTTTCGCCAGCACCCTGTCGACCAGCGCCGTCGCGCCATCGAACTCCCGGTTGGTTGCCTTCATGCGCGCCTGCAGCAGCATGGCGGGCGCGAATTCTGCCGATGCGGCGAGCGCGTCGGCCAGCGCGGCCTCGCTGCGGTCGCGCATGCCCAGCCGTTGATAGGCCGCAGCCAGCGATGTCTTCAGATCGGCTATGGCGTTGGCGTCCTGGAGCGTGCTGCGCGCATAGAGGTCGACCAGCTTCTTCGCCGCACCTTGCTGCAGCATGGCGCGGGCCAGTTCGGGCAGTACGTCGTTTTCGTCGTACCGCAGGTCCATGGCCTTGTTCAGTTCGAGCGCAGCGGCTTCGGCGTCGCCGACGGCAAGCAAGGCCTTGCCCAGGAGATAGCGCGCTTCGCCTGACTGCGGGTTCTTCTGCAAGGCCGACTTGAGCTGGACGATGGCGGCCGCGCCGTCCTTCTTTTCGAGGTATGACTTGGCCGAGGCAATCAGATCCTTGTCGGAACTGCCGCCGCACGCCGCCAGCGCACCGAGCACAAGCGCCGCAAGGAAAAGTTTCCCCCGGCGCACGATTTTTTCAGAACGCGACACAAATTTCCCCATGTGGGGCCGGCTACTTGATGGCCAGCCTGTGCATCAGATCGTAGAGTGTCGGCCGACTCACGCCGAGGATCTCTGACGCCTTTGCAATGTTGCTGTTCGATCGGGCCAGGGCGGCAATGATGGCCTGTCTTTCGGCAGCTTCGCGCACCGTTCTCAGGTCGAGGTCACGCGTCGTGTCGTTGGCGCCGGTGTCGGCAGGCATGGCGGCCAGCCCGATGTCCGCAGCCTGCACGCGCTGGCTGTCCGCCATGATCGTCGCGCGCTTGATGGCGTTCAGCAGTTCGCGCACGTTTCCGGGCCAGGCATGCGACTCGATGGCGATGATGGCGTCGTCGGAGAAGCTCATGCTGCCGCGCCGCTGCTCCTGCGCAAAGCGGCGCAGAAAGGCCTGTGCAAGCAGCACGGAATCGCCCTGCCGAGCACGCAGCGGCGGGATCTCGACCACGATCTCTGCCAGCCTGTAGTAGAGGTCTTCGCGAAAGCGGCCTTCCTTGATCAGCGCCTTCAGGTCCTGGTGGGTGGCGCAGACCACGCGCACGTCGATCGGGATTTCCTGCCGGCCGCCGAGCCGCTCGATGCGCCTTTCCTGCAAAAAACGCAGCAGTTTGGCCTGAAGCGAATGCGGCAGGTCGCCGATCTCGTCGAGCATCAGCGTGCCGCCGTTTGCGGTTTCGATCTTCCCCAGCGTGGTCTTGGTCGCCCCCGTGAAGGCGCCTTTCTCATAGCCGAAAAGCTCGCTCTCCAGCAATGCCTCGGGAATGGCCGCGCAGTTGATGGCGACGAAACGCCCACTGCGCCTGGAGGCTTGGTGCAGACCCTGCGCCAGCACCTCCTTGCCGGTGCCGCTTTCGCCCAGCAGCAGCACGGTGGCGTCGCTCGACGCCACGCGTTCGACCATGCGCGCGATGCGCATCATTTCGGGGTCGCGTGTCATCAGGGCGGCCAGCGCGTCGGGCTGGTGCAGCGCCTGCAGGCGGCGGTTTTCTGCCTGCAGTTCTGCCAGCCGCTGGCCACGTTCGACCGTCAGGCCCAGCACATCGGGATCAAAGGGCTTCGCGAGGAAGTCGTAGGCGCCCAGCGCCACCGCGCGCAGCGCATGGGCCTGATCGTTTTGTCCGGTCAAGACGATGACCTTGACGTTCGGGTCGATGTCCAGCATCTGCTCCAGCAGCTTGAAGCCTTCCGAGACCGAATCGGGATCCGGTGGTAAACCGAGATCCATGGTCACCACCGCAGGCTGATGGCGGCGGAACTGCAGCAGCGCAGATTCGCGGTCGCTGGCGGTCACCGACTCGAAGCGATCCAGCGACCACTTGATCTGCTTTTGCAGGGCAAGGTCGTCTTCGACGATCAGCAGCGGGTTTTGGTCGTCTGCGCTCACTTGGGGGCCTTCGTGCCGGGCACTGCGGTATTCGCTTTTCGGGCGGGCGGCAGGCTCAAGGGCGCACCGGCATGTGGAGGTCTGAACCCGGTTGCGCCTCGAACAGCGGCATCAGCAGCGTGATGACGGTTCCACGGCCCGGCTGGCTGTCCACGGCAATCGAACCACCCAATTCACGAATGTACTGGAAGCTCTCGTAGCTTCCGATGCCCATGCCACCTTGTTTGGTGCTGCTGAACGGGCGGAACAGGTGAGACTGCACGAACTCCTCGCTCATGCCGGTGCCGGTGTCGCCCACCTCCACCATCACCTGCCCGCTGTACCGGCTGGCCTTCAGCCAGACGCGGCCCGTGGCATCGGTGGCGTCCAGCGCGTTCTGCACCAGGTGGCCGAGCACCCGTTCCAGCCGTTCTTCGTGCCCGCGGGTGGCCAGGCCGTCGGTCGATTCGACCTCGAGGCGGCGGCCTTGCCCCTCGGCCATCACACCCATCTTGCGCGCGATCGACGCCAGTTCGACACCTCGTGCCCCGCCCGGCGGTGTGGCGCCTTCGCGCAGCTGCAGCATCAGCCGACGCATCTTTTCAAGCGAACTGTCGACGGTCAGCAGCATGTCCTGCTGGAATTCGGGGTTGGCGTGCAGGCGCTGGGCGTTCTTCATCATCAGGGACAACTGGGTGACGATGTTCTTCAGGTCGTGAACGACGAACGCCGACATGCGGTTGAAGGCCTCGAACTTGCGCGCTTCGAGCAGGGCCTCTGTCGCGTGCATCTGGGCCAGGAAGCTGGCGGCCTGGCGGCTGGCGGTCTTCAACAGGTCGCGCACTTCCCAATTCAGCTCCATTCGCGTGCGCGGCCGGTTCAAGGTGACGAAACCGAGAAGATCGTCGCCCACCGTCAGTGGCACCACGAGCCACAGGTTGGGATTCGCCAGCAGCCAGGTGGGCAGGGCCAGCTGGTCGTAACGGCGTGGCGCGTCACGGTACTCGTCAACGTCGAGCACCCAGCCCTTTTCACGCAGGAAGACGGCAAAAGGTGAATCGAGGCTCTCGCGGGCGTCCAGGGCCGGCGTGTTCCAGCGTCCTGACTGGCGCAGTTCGGGTTCACTGCCGGCCTGCGTCCACAGGCTGCCTGCCGGGCATTCCACCATGTTCGCCAGGCCCCGGATGACCAGTTCGCCCACTTCCTGCGGGGAGCTGCGCGACGACAGCATGGCGGTGAAACGCAGCCATTCTTCGCGGTAGTCGTAGCGATAGCTGAAGAAGTTCTTGCCGACGAACACCCGCAAGCGCGCCCGCAGTGCGCCCGACAGGCTGAGCACCGTCAGCAGCACCAGCCCCGAGGCCAGCAGGCCCAGTTGCAGCGCACGACCCCACTCGCCGCCGAAGTAGCGCACGTAATAACCCACCGCCGACATGAACAGCAGGTAACCGCCGGCCAACAGCAGGGTGGCCGAATAGAAGGCGGCCGAGCGCGACACCTGCAGGCGCCGCATCCAGTCGGCTCGCCGCCGTGACGCCACCAGCAGCAGCGGCACCGCCAGCATGTGAATGGCGCCGCGGATGCTCAGGGCATCGCGGTCGAAGCTGCCGAGCAGGATGGCTTCCGAGTAGATGTACAGATCGAAGACGAAGATCAGCGCGAGCCCCAGGCACACCGGTTTCGCGTTCCAGCGCGAGTCTTCGTTCAGGTTGCGGAACAGTTGCTCGACCAGCACCAGGCCGAACAGCGGCAGAGCCAGCATCGCTCCGAGATAGAACCGTGAGTCGTCCTGTTCGTACTGACCGGTGGCCCCGCGGTAGGCCAGCGCCAGTGCCGCGATCACCAGTGCCAGCGTGGCGGCGGGCAACAGGAAACGGGTTTCCGGGGCCGCGGTTTGCAACAGCGCGGGCCGCATCAGCAGCAGCAGACAGGCAAACCAGAGTCCATAACGCGCCAGATCGAAGGCAGACGCGACGAAAGACAGTGCGATCTCGTTGGACCGCAGATCTGCCAACGAAAACCCCGCCCAAGCGGCGGTGGCCACCACGGCTGCGAAGAAGACCTTGGGCGTGTGCTCGCCGCGGTCTTGCAATGAGCCCGTTCGGGCCAAATACAAGGCGAAGGCCGTGTACACCAGCGCAGCGAGCGCAAAGCTGTAAGAGGCCAGATCAGCCGAGCCGTGACCCATGTCTCAGCGGAGCGCCGCCAGTCGAATCGGAACCGGAAGCTCGCCTGGACCCGAACCCGCGCTCAGCGTGCGCCCTTGCCGGTGAGTACCACGCCGACTGTCTCGATCAGCACCACGATGTCGAGAAACAGCGAGTGATTCTTGACGTAATACAGGTCGTACTGCAGCTTTTCCATCGAGTCCTCGACGGTCGAGCCGTACTGGTAACGCACCTGTGCCCAGCCCGTCAGGCCGGGTTTGACGCTATGGCGTACCGCGTAGTAGGGAATTTCCTGTGTGAGTTGCTCGACGAAAAACGGCCGCTCGGGGCGCGGGCCGACCAGACTCATCGAACCGGCGAGCACGTTGAAGAGCTGCGGCAGTTCGTCGATGCGCAGCCTGCGGATGAGGTTGCCCACGCGCGTGACGCGGTCGTCCTGCAGGCTGGCCCAGCGGGGTTGGCCGTCTTTTTCGGCGTCGGTCCGCATGCTGCGGAACTTGGCCACCATGAAGGTGCTGCCGTCGGCGCCCACGCGCTCCTGGCGGTAGAGCGCGGGCCCGCGGCTGTCGAGCTTGATGACGATGGCCGTGATCAGCATGACCGGCGCCGACAGCACGATCAGCAGGCTGCCGAAGAAAAGATCCGAGCTGCGTTTGACTGCGCTGCGCAACGCACCCTGGTTGAAGCCGTCACCGAAGATCAGCCAGCCCGCGTTGACGAAGTCGATGCGAATCTGACCCAGGCGCTTCTCGAAGTGCGTGGCCAGGTCGTAGACCTTGACGCCCAGCAGCTTGCAGTCCAGCAACTGGCGCAGCGGCATGCTGCCGGCGCGGCGCTCGGTCAGCGCCACGACGATTTCATCGACGTTCAGTGCACGGGCGGTTTCAGTCAATGAGCGATGAGAAGGCAGGATCTCGGCGGCCGGAACCTGAGGTTCTTTTTCGTTCGGGCCTGGCAGGTAGCCGACGATCTCGACATCGGGGTCGGCGGCGCGCAGCGTGCTGCCGACGACCTGGGCCGCGCTGCCTGAGCCGAAAATCAGCACGCGGGTGCGGGTGCGGGGCTCCGCGCGCCAGTGCGTGACGTAAGCGCGGCGCAGAACGACAGCTGCCACGCCGGCCACGGCGGCGATCTGCAGGGCACGCTGCTGGCTGGCTTCCGCAGGAAGCAGGCCGAAGATGAGGAAGGTGAACGGCAGCGCCAGCAGGAGGATGAAGGCGGCGCGCACGCAGGTCTGGGCCACTGTGGTCCTGCCGGACTGCCGGTACATGCCCGACGCGGTGTTGATGGCGAACAGGCCGGTGGCCAGGGTCACCATTTGCGGGCCGGTGGAAGGTGCCAGCCCTGAAAGACTGTCGAGCTGCGCGATGAAGGTGGCCACCATCACGCCGACCAGCAGACCAAAGTCTGACAACACCTTCAGAAGCGTTTGCCTGTGCATGTAAAGGTTGAAGACACGAACCATCTCAGCTCCCAAGGACCATCGCGTTGCGGTCGACTGCCCCGTCGTGAAGCGAGACTTGTAGCCAAGACTGCGCCATGCGCCCGAGATCGGCAACGCCACCGATCACGTCATGCGGTCTCCAAGACCTATCTCGCTACCGTTGACTGTAAGGAGATGCTTCACGAATCCGCAACCCCCGGCTTGAGGGGTGTCACTGACACGCAGTCGTCATGCTGGAGGTCTGCCACGAGGTGCAAGCAGATCATCGCAGCAGGTGTGGCGCGCAGTGCCGATGGTTTCGGCATTCGTGCACGCACTCCATGAACTCACGGGGGGTGTCTGGTCGGGAAGCAAAAGTCTGGTGCGGATCAGGGTGATCGAGGGCACAGAAACCATGAGGCCACTGCTGGCCCGGAAGTCAAAAAAGGGCGACCGGTTGCCCATACTGTTTGAACGAAAAAAAGGCGGCTGGTTGCCCAGCCGCCCTTGGTGTGTGAATGCCCTGAGAGTTTACTTCGCGTTGCGCCTGCGCGAGGCAAAACCAGCACCGAGCAGCGCCAAGCTGATCAAGCCCAAGGACGCGGGTTCTGGCAGTTCGAACTGTGCGTCAGCGGCGCCGATCTGGCGGATGGAGATGGTGTATTCGCCCGCACCGAACATATTCGATTCTGCTTCAAAGCTGCCCGTCAACGCAGCGCCGCCACTGCTCCCCGGGGTCAGTCGGGTAACGGTACGAGTCATATTGAAAGCGTCGGCGTACTCGGTGCCGCCGGTGATGCCAGTGCCACCGACACCATTCGGGCTCCAGGCGAAGACCTCAGCGCCTGAATTGTTAGTGATCGCCATTGACCAGCTGTGGGCAGCGGTGGCGAAGGGCGTCGGCGTGTTCATGGCACCGGCAGCAAGGTAGCCGCGCAAGAAAGACTCTGCCGAAAAAGAAGTTTCCAAGCTGAAAGCGTTCAGTGCCGTCAGCGTGTAGACCGCATTCAAATTCACATTGCCTTGGGCGGTGCCGTCACCCTTGGGGGCCAAGGACACGGTGTTGTCGGTGCGCGCATTGGCGCCAACGGGGCCGAGTGAATTGCCGCTCAGTGAGGAGGTCGAGCCTGCATATGTGCCGTTCAAAACATTCGTGGTCAGCTGGGTGAAGGCCGTGTACGAACCGCAGGCGCCGACACAGGAGGCTTGGAGAACATTGTTCGGGCTTGTGATGCCGTTCGTCACGACGGTGCCGTTGAGGTTGGCCAAGGTGTCTGCGGTGTTTACTGCCGTGATATTGAAGTTGCCGGCGATAAGAGCGCCTTGACCCAGAACGCCGTTGCCGACACGGAAGCTGAAACCAGAGATGTCGAGGATCGACTGGGCGATGGCGTCGGCTTGAGCCAAGCCGGGGGCAAGGGCGGCGGCAGCCAGGGCTGCAGCCGTTGCAATCTTGGAAATCTTCATCATGGTGAGTCACTCCTGTTGAGAACAACCCAAACACGGGCTGCAGATGGCAAGACAGAAGCATGCGCCGTGCCAGAATTTCGAAAGACCGAAAAAATCAATGATTTCAAAGGGTTGAAGAACAGACCGCAAGGCCAGCCAGGACCGTCACTCCGTGGGTGTAAAAAAAGCCGACAAGAATTCGAGCGCTGCGGCCGTGGAACACAGGCTGGCAGCGGCGGCCCGTGAGGCCGCGACTGCCCCAGTCCCGCTCATGGCAGGCTGTAGTGCCCGGGCGCAATGATGTTGTCGGGGTCCAGGCTCGCCTTCAGATCGCGGACCTGCCGCCAGTAGGCGGGGTCGCGTTCGCCCAGACCCGCCATCATGGCCTCGCCGGCCCGGTACACCTCCAGCTTGAAATCCCGCAGGCAGCAGTACAGCGCGTCGGCGCAGCGCTGCGCCCGCAACGTCTCTTCCGCGCTGACCTTGTCGTAGAGGATGTTGGTGACGGCCACCGCCGAGGTGCCTGTCTCGATGTTGATGGTGGCGTAGAGCTCATGCTGGAAGCCAGCGGCCACGCGCACCATCGCCGAGATCACTTCGCTGATCAGCGCGCCATTCAGCGGTAGCGCAGGACAGACATACACCAGCCCGCAGCGGGAAAGGTCGAAACCGGTGGCCGGCATTTCACCTTGGCCAGCCTGCCAGAGCAGGCCCGACACCGCGGCGTCGGTCGGAATGCCGAGCGCCAGCCCGTGCAGCGGGCGAATGGCGGTCAATGCGGCGGCCAGGCGCCGCATCGGCGGCAAAAATGCCAGCTTTGAAGCCACCCGCGACATCAGCTGCAGCCGCCGGTCAGTGATGACGTTGACACGTGCCAAGCCACGCAGCGCCCGCCGGATCTCGGCCACCGAGGCTTCGACATGCGGGGCGCTGCCGCTCACGCCGCCCACCGCCGACCATTCGGTCGGCGCGACCAGGTCCAGCGCCATCTGCACTTCGGCCGCCAGCGTGGCGCCTGCGTAGCCATGGCGTTCAGACAACTGCTGTGCCAGGCCCGGCGCGAGTGTCGAGCGGCTGCGCGCCCTGTTCCCCACGTGGGTGACGGAACTCAGCACGCCCTGGCGCTTCAAACCGGCCAGCGCGTCCAGAAACCGCGGCAGTTGCGCGCTGTCGCGCAGCGACAGGGTGACTGCGATGCGTCTGGCGTGCTTCACCGCGAGCCTGAAACAGGCGCTCGTGACGATGCCGAAATTGCCCTGGAAGAACAGGCCGTCGAGCATGGGACCCAGCCCATAAGGGTGGCAATGTGCCAGCGGAGAGTCTTCACCGAGGCGGCGAAAACCGGTGCGCAGGATGTTCCCGGCGCCTGTCACGACCTCCAGGCCGAACAGGTCTTCCCGGCGTGGGCCGATGTAGCCTACACCGCGGTCCAGCGAATTGCCCATGATGCTGGTGCCTGCGGCCGAACCGGTGACGTTGAACGTCAGTCCGGGCGCCCTGGCTTCCAGAAAATCGTACAGCTGGCGCTGGGTCACGCCGGGCTGTATCACGGCGACGGGATTGCGCTCGGAAATGCTGTCGGCGTTGAGAATGCGGTTCATCAGCCGCAGGTCTGCGACATCGTGGCCACGCTGCGCCGGCGATGCTGATCGATAGCCCCAGTTCATGCCGGTGGAAACCGGAAACAGCGGCCTGCCGGTCTGCCGCGCACGCCGCACCAGCGCCACTACCTCATCCACCGAGCCCGGTGTGTAGGTCTGTCCGACCCCGTTGCCGGGCGAGGACTCAGCCATCATTTCTGGGTTCACATACACACTCTGGTGAGGTGGGGCTGGCGCCATCGTTGTCTGCGCGCAGGCATGCCTGGCACGAACCCCCTGGTGAATTGTCAGGCATGCCCAGTCTGCTGGCAGATGTGCAGCCTGGGACTTCAAAAAGTCTGAATCTTCCGTGATATCTTGAAGCTGCCATGCGGCGGTGCGTCGCCGCTCCTCCAACTTGCCTGCCTGGCACCGATAAGATGATGATCTAACATGCGTGCCGATCCGTCTGATCATCTTTTCCCGGTCCCGACCCGCCTTCGGGACGCTCCGGATCATTCATGTTTCCACTGGAGCTAGACAACATGGCAGTTGATCGCCCATTCATGCGCCGAATGATTCGCGCGGCGCTGGCCCTGGTTGCAGCGTTCACCGTGGCCGGCTGTGCTGGCCTGCAGGGCAGAACTCTGCCACCCGCTCCCGCCACCATCGCCGCCAACGACTACACCTACATCATCGGCGCCGGTGACAGCCTGAACATCATCGTCTGGCGCAACCCCGAGCTTTCGATGTCGGTGCCTGTGCGGCCCGACGGCAAGGTGGCCGCACCGCTGGTCGATGAGCTGATGGCGCAGGGCAAGACCTCGGTTCAGCTGGCGCGCGAGGTCGAGAAGGTGCTCGGCAAGTACGTGCGCGACCCCATCGTCACGGTGATGGTCTCGAGCTTCGTGGGTCCGTACAGCGAGCAGATCCGCGTGGTCGGTGAAGCCGCCCGGCCGCAGTTCCTGCCCTACAAGTCGAAGATGACGCTGCTCGACGTGATGATTGCGGTCGGCGGCCTGACTGATTTTGCGGCTGGCAACAACGCCACCATTCTGCGCACGGGCGACGGCAACCAGCAGTATTCGGTGCGCCTCAAAGACCTCATCAAGCGCGGTGATGTGTCTGCCAATGTCGAGATGAAACCGGGTGACATCCTGATCATTCCGCAGAGCTTCTTCTGAACGCCGCCCGCCGTTCAGATACAACACGCCGCTGCTGAGGCCGTACCGACCATGGAAGAAATCCTCCGCCAGATCACGTCCATCGTGCGCGGCATGTGGAAGTTCCGCTGGCCCGCGCTGCTGGCGGCCTGGGTCGTGGCGATCATCGGCGTGGCCGTGGTGATGAAGATCCCCGACCAGTACGAGGCCTCGGCGCGCATCTACGTCGACACGCAGTCGATCCTGAAGCCGCTGATGTCGGGCCTGACCGTGCAGCCCAACGTGGAGCAGCAGGTGTCGATGCTGAGCCGCACGTTGATCAGCCGGCCGAACGTGGAGAAGCTCGTGCGCATGGCCGACCTCGACCTGAAGACCGACTCCAAGTTCGACCAGGAGGCGCTGATCGAGCGGCTCACCAAGGACATCCAGATTCGCAACACCGGGCGCGACAACCTCTATTCACTGGTGTTCCGCGATTCCGACCAGGACAAGTCCAAGCGGGTGATTCAGTCTCTTGTGTCGATCTTCGTCGAGTCGAGCCTGGGCGCCAGCCGGAAAGACACCGATTCGGCCAAGAGCTTCCTGAACGACCAGATCAAGCAATACGAGACCAAGCTCGAAGAGGCCGAATCCAGGCTGAAGGCCTTCCGCCTGCGCAACCTCGACATGCAGGGGCCTGACGGCAAAGACGCCGCCAGCCGGCTGGGGCAGATCAGCGCGCAGTTCGAGCAGGCCAAGCTGGAGTTGCGCGAGGCCGAAAACGCCCGAGACGCGGCGAAGTCGCAGCTGGCCTCGGAAAAGTCGCAGAGCGGCAGCCTCGCCACGCAGAGCCTTCTGCAGGAGTCGGCTGTGTCGGTGGCCACGCCCGAGATCGACACCCGCATCGCCGAGCAGAAACGCAACCTCGACGCGCTGCAGCAGCGTTATACCGATCAGCACCCCGACATCGTGACCACCCGGCGCCTGATCAGGGAGCTGGAAGAACAGAAGGCCAAGGAAGTCAAGGAACTGCGCAAGGTAGCAATGGCCATGCCTGCGGGCACCGGCCCGGGCGCCAGCCTGGCAGCGCAGGAACTGAACCGAATGATGGCTGCTTCTGAAGTTCAGGTGGCCGCGCTGAAGGCGCGTGTGGCCGAGTACGGGTCGCGCTTCGAGCAGGCGCGCGCCATGTTGAAGACCGCGCCCCAGATCGAGACCGAAGCCGCGCAGCTCAACCGCGACTACGAGATCAACAAGAAGAACTACGAGGATCTGGTCGCCCGCCGGCAGTCGGCCATCATGTCGGGCGAGCTCGACGTGGCTTCCGGGGTGGCCGATTTCCGCCTGATCGATCCGCCCCGCGTGTCGCCCAAGCCGGTGGCGCCGAACCGCATCCTGCTGCTGCCGCTGGCACTGGTGGCTGCTTTGGCGGCCGGGCTGGCGGTCGCGTTCCTGGCCAGCCAGCTGCGCCCGGTCTTCAGTGATGCCAACGAGTTGCGCACGCGCACCGGCCTGCCCCTGCTGGGCGTGGTGTCGCTGGTGGTCAGCGACGAGCAGCGGCGCGGCGAACGCAGCAGCCTGTTGCGTTTCATCGGCGCTTCCGGCGGGCTGGTCGGGCTGTTCGTACTCGGGCTGGTGGCCATGGCCATCTTGTCCCGCCAGGGAGGTTGACCGTCATGAGCAGCTTGATCGAACAGGCAGCCCAGCGCCTGGCCCAGTTGCGCCAGGCTGGCGTCGACATTCCGGAGATCGACGAACCCGCGCCTTCGCGCTTCACGATGCCTGCCGCGCCGCCGCTTCAGGCAAGGCCTGCCGTGCCGGTGTCGACTTCACGCCGTGTCGAGCTCGACCTGGACGCCATCGCCGCGGCGGGCATCGTCACGCCCAGCGCGCCGCGCTCCAACGTCGCCGACCAGTTCCGGGTCATCAAGCGGCCCTTGATTGCCAACGCCGTCGGCAAAGGTGCGGCCATGCTGACGCATGGCAACCTGATCATGGTCACCAGCGCGATAGCCGGCGAGGGCAAGAGCTTCACCTCGGTCAACCTGGCGATGAGCATCGTGGCCGAACTCGACCACACGGTGATGCTGGTCGATGCCGACGTCGCACGCCCTTCCGTGCTGCGCATGCTGGGCCTGCCGCCCGGCCCGGGGCTGCTCGACATCCTGGAGGGCAAGGCCGAACTGGCCGACACCCTGCTGAAGACCAACGTCGACAAGCTGACGATCCTGCCCAGCGGCAACCCGCATGCCAAGGCCACCGAACTGCTGGCCAGCGAGGCGATGACCCGGCTGCTCGAGGAAATGGCGACACGCTACGCCGACCGCATCATCATCTTCGATTCGCCGCCGCTGCTGCTGACCACCGAGTCGCGGGTGCTTGCCACGCACATGGGGCAGATCGTCGTGGTGGTGGCCGCCGGCCGCACCTTGCAGGCTGCGGTGCAGCAGGCGCTCGACACCATCGACGCCTGCCCGGTGCGCATGCTGGTGCTGAACAAGGTGCGCCAGGTCAACAGCGCCTACGGTTACGGATATGGCTACGGCTACGGCTACGGTTATGGCGCCACGACCGCCAAAGAACAGCCTGAGGGCTGACCGGTGCCGGTGCGCGGTAGTTCCCGATCGAAACGGGCCCTGATGCGGGCACGCCGCCTGCCCGTGCTGGGCTTGACGGTGCTGTGCAGCCCTGCCGTGATGGCGCAGGACGGCGCAGCACGCACTGTCGTCGTCGAACCTTCGATCTCGGTGCTGCAGACCTTCACCAACAACGTCGACCTGGTCGCCACCGGCGAGAAGTCGGAGTCGATCACGCAGATCAGCCCGGCCATCCGCCTTACGTCGCAGTCGGGGCGCGTGCGGGGCAGCTTGAACTATTCGCTGAGTGCGTTGGTGCACGCCAGCGACTCGAGCCGCAACACCTGGCAGAACGCGCTGAATGCCAACCTGAACGCCGAACTGGTCGAGCAGATTGCTTTCATCGACGCGCGGGCCAACATCTCGCAGCAGACGATCTCGGCCTTCGGCACGCAGGCGGGCGGCACCGGTCTGCGCAACGACAACGTCACCGAGGTGGCGAGCTTCAGTGTCACGCCTTCGCTGCGCAGCAGTCTTGGCGGCTACGCCGACCTGCGCGCCAGCGCCACCTGGACGACGACGAATGCGGTGTCCACCGACCTCGGCGACGGCACCACCATCAGCGGCGCGGTCGGCCTGAGCGGCGGCCGCGGCCGATTCGGCTGGGGGCTCGACCTCGGTATCCAGAACAGCGACTACAACCTGGGTGACAGCAGCACGCGTGACCAGGCTTTCGGCACGCTGAGGTTCGCACCGTATCCCGAATTGCAGCTCTCATTGCGTGGCGGCATCGAAGGCGAGGACATTCGAAGCGGCTCGCGCACCACCACCGACTTCTGGGGCTACGGCATCACCTGGCAGCCCGGTGAGCGCACCAGCGCCGCCTTGCAGAGCGACCAGCGTTTTTTCGGTCGTTCTCACAGCCTGTCTTTCCAGCACCGCATGGCGCAATCGGTGTGGAGCTACAGCGACAGCCGGAGTTTGAACGACCCGGGCGGTTCTGGTGACCCGCTGAACGCCTCGCAAAGCCGGGCGGTGACCAACTTCGACCTGTTCTTTGCCCAGTTCGCGTCGCTTGAGCCCGATCCGGTAAAGCGCGCCCAACTCGTGCGCGGCTTCCTCCAGGCCAACGGCATCGATCCGAACGGAACGATCGGCGGTGGCTTCCTCGGCAGCGGTCAGACAGTCGAACGCAGGCAGAACCTGTCAGTCGGCCTGATCGGAGTGCGGACCACGGTCACCCTGTCGGGATTTCGCGGCAACACCGAACCCGTCGAAGCGGCCAACGTTGCCACCGGTGACCTCACGAAGGTCGGGCGCGTTCGCCAGTCTGGCTACTCCGTCGGTGTATCGCACCGCCTCACGCCGATCTCGTCGGTGGCTGTGTCGGGCAGCCAGTTGCGCACGCTGAACGAACCCAGCCAGCCCGGCACCGAGCAGCGACTGTTCAACCTGATCTGGTCGGGCGAACTCGGCCGCCGCACCGGCGGCTCGGTCGGCCTGCGCTATACGCAGTTCGAGAGCCAGACCGGTCCATACGACGAGTCGGCGATCTTCGGCTCCATCAGCTTCCGGTTCTGAGTCATGTACGAAACTTTCTACGGATTGAGCAGCAAGCCATTCCAGCTCAACCCCGACCCGAACTTCTTCTTCGGCAGCAAGCAGCACCGGCGCGCCAAGGCCTACCTCGAATACGGCGTCTCGCGCAATGAAGGTTTCATCGTCATCACCGGCGAAATCGGCGCCGGCAAGACGACCGTGCTGCGTTCCTTGATCGAAGGCCTGCACGGCAGCAACGTCATTACCGGCCACCTCGTCACCACGCAACTCGGCGCCGAAGACACGCTGCGCATGGTGGGCGCGGCCTTCGGCTTCCGTGTCAAGGACGTGCCCAAGTCCGAACTGCTGATCACGCTCGAAGCCTTCCTGATCAGCCAGACCAGCAAGGGCAAGCGCTGCCTGCTGATCGTCGACGAAGCGCAGAACCTGACGCCCAAGGCGGTGGAAGAACTGCGCATGCTGTCGAACTTCCAGTTCGGCAACCAGGCACTGCTGCAGAGTTTCCTGATCGGCCAGCCCGAGTTCCGCGAGATTCTGCAGCGCCCCGAGATGGAGCAGTTCCGCCAGCGTGTCGCGGCCACCTGTCACATCGGCCCGCTCGACCAGGAAGAGACCCAGCGCTACATCGAGCACCGGCTCAAGTGCGCCGGCTCCACCGGCAAGCCCACGTTCGAGCCGGCGGCTTTCGACGCCATCTACAAGGCCAGCGCGGGCATCCCGCGGCGCGTCAATTCTGTGTGCGACCGGCTGCTGCTGCTGGGTTTTCTCGGCAACAAGACCCACCTCACGCTCGACGACGTCAACGAGGTGGTGCGCGAATTCGCCCAGGAATCCACCGTGCCCGGCAAGCCGGCCTCAACGGCGCAACTGGCCGCGCGCCATGGTGGCGACACCGTGATGGTGGCCACCGCGGCCGATCTCGATGTCGACCTGTCGAAGCTGAAGCTGGAAATCGGCGAAGCCGAGGCGATGACCAAGCAGATCGCCTCGTTGACGGCCGACCAGCGCGGCGACCAGTTGCAGCGGCTGGAACGCAGCATGCTGCGGCTGGAACGTATCAACGTGCAGACGCTGGCGATGCTGCAGAAGCTCGTCAAGGCGGTGAGCAAGGGCCCGGGCGAGGGCGGGACATGAACCTTCGCCGAGTGAGGTTTTGATGCTCGCCCCCACCCTGACGAACGCGCTCACGAACGCGCTCACGAACCCGCTCACGAACGCGCTCACGATAGACGTCGAAGACTATTTCCAGGTCTCGGCCTTCGCGCCCTACATCCGGCGTGAAGAATGGAACGAACGCGAATGCCGGGTCGAACGCAACGTGGGCCGCATATTGGAGATGCTGGCCGAACACGACACCAGGGCGACCTTCTTCACACTGGGCTGGATTGCCGAGCGCTACCCGCAACTGGTGCGCGACATCGTCGCCCAGGGCCATGAACTGGCCAGCCACGGCTATGGCCACGAGCGCGCCAGTGACCTGACCGAAGCCGCGTTCCGCAGCGATGTGACTCACGCCAAGAAGCTGCTCGAAGACATCGCCGGCGTCCGGATCAAGGGTTACCGGGCGCCCAGTTTCTCCATCGGCACCGGCAACCTCTGGGCCTTCGACGTGCTGGCCGACACCGGCCACCAGTACAGCAGCAGCATCTACCCGATCAAGCATGACCACTACGGCATGCCCGATTCACCGCGCTTCGCCTACCGCGTGGGCACCGGCCTGCTGGAGATTCCGATCACCACCTTGCGCGTGCGCGGCAACAATCTGCCGTCGAGTGGCGGTGGCTACTTCCGGCTGCTGCCGTATGCGGTGTCGCGCTGGCTGATCCAGCGTGTCAACCGGCAAGACCAGGAAAGCGCCATCTTCTACTTCCATCCCTGGGAACTGGACGCCGAGCAGCCGCGCATTCCCGGCATCGACTCGAAAACCCGCTTTCGTCATTATGTGAACATCCCGCGAATGGAGCGGCGGTTGAAGAGCTTGCTCACCGACTTCCGCTGGGGCCGCATGGATGACATTTTTCTCGATCGCGGCGCGACACCTCTGGCAACAGCCGGCCGAAGTGCGGTCTGATCGCCAACTGTGCCAACAATCAAGCGTCTTGCTCCAGGCGACGCCCAAGACAACGCGTCCTGGGATGCTTTCGTCATGGCCTGCCCCGAGGCCACCTTCTTCCACCGCGCCGGCTGGCAGCGGGTGCTGCGTGACGTCTTTCGCCACGACGCCCATTTTCTCTATGCCGAGACGGCGGGTCGCATCACCGGCGTATTGCCGCTGGCGCATGTCAGGAGCCTGCTCTTCGGCAGTTCACTGACGAGCCTGCCGTTCGCCGTTTACGGCGGCGTGGCGGCGCTCGATGAAGACAGTGCGCGTGCGCTGGAGGCCGAGGCGCAGCGCCTGGCGCGGCAGCTGGGCGTGGCGCACCTGGAGTTGCGGCAACTGCAGCGCAGCCACACCGACTGGCCCGCGCAGGATCTCTATGTCACCTTCCGCAAGGCCATCCTGCCGGAGGAAGAAGCCAACATGCTGGCCATCCCGCGCAAGCAGCGCGCGATGGTGCGCAAGGGCATCAAGAACGGCCTGACCAGCGTGCTCGAAGAAGGTGTCGACCGCTTCTTCAAGCTGTATGCCGACAACGTGCACCGCCACGGCACGCCGGGCTTGCCCAGGCGTTACTTCGAAGCGCTGAAGCGCGAATTCGGTGATGACTGCGAAGTGCAGATCGTCAACGCGCCCGATGGCCGGGCCATCAGCGGCGTGCTCAGCTTCTACTTCAAGGACGAGGTGCTGCCCTATTACGCCGGTGACGACGAGGCCGCGCGCGACCTCGCCGCCAACGACTTCAAGTACTGGGAACTGATGCGCCGCGCCTGCGCACGCGGCCTGAAGGTCTTCGACTACGGCCGCAGCAAGCAGGGCACCGGCTCGTATGCGTTCAAGAAAAACTGGGGTTTCGAGCCGACGCCGCTGCGCTACGAGTATTGCCTCTACAAACGGGATGCGGTGCCGCAGAACAACCCGAGCAACGCCAAGTACAAGCTGCTGATCGAGACCTGGCGGCGCTTGCCCATCGGCGTGGTGAACTGGCTGGGCCCGTTCGTCGTGCGCAGCCTGGGCTGAACGATGGCGAATCTGCTGTATCTGGTGCACCGCCTGCCGTACCCGCCGAACAAGGGCGACAAGGTGCGCTCCTATCATTTGCTCAAGCATCTGGCAGCGAGGCACCGGGTCTTCCTCGGCACCTTTGTCGACGACCCCGAAGACGAATTCCACGTCGACACCGTGCGCGCCCTGTGCGCCGGCTTGCACGTCGCACGCCTGCACCCGAAGCCGGCGCGCGTCGCCAGCCTGGCCGGGCTGCTGACGGGCGAGGCACTGACGCTGCGCTACTACCGCGACGCCGGCCTCCAGCGCTGGGTGAAACAGACTGCAGCGGCCGAGCGGCTCGGCGCCGCGGTGGTGTTCTCTTCGTCGATGGCGCCCTACGCCGAAGGCCTGGGCCTGCCCACGCTGGTGGACTTCGTCGACGTCGATTCCGCCAAGTGGACGCAGTACGCCGGCAACCATCCCTGGCCGCTCTCATGGCTGTACCGCCGTGAAGGCGAGAAGCTGCTGGCCTATGAACGGCAGGTGGCGGCACGGTCCGAGCGTTCCTTCTTCGTCACCGACAAGGAAACCGAGATGTTCCGCAGCCTGGCACCCGAGTGCGCGCAGCGGGTCGAGGCCATGAGCAATGGCGTCGATGCAGCGCATTACGCGCCCGACGCCGCGCGGCCATCGCCTTTTGCCGCCGGCGAGGTGCCGGTGGTGTTCACCGGCGCGATGGACTACTGGCCCAACGTCGACGCCGTGACCTGGTTCGCGACGGACATGCTGCCGCGCCTGCGCGCAGACTGGCCGGCGCTGCGCTTCCACATCGTCGGCCGCAGCCCCACGGCGGCCGTGCGTGCGCTGGCCTGTGACGCCGTCAGCGTGAGCGGCACCGTGCCCGATGTGCGGCCCTACCTCCAGCACGCCGCCGCCGTGGTGGCGCCGTTGCGGCTGGCGCGTGGCATCCAGAACAAGATTCTTGAGGCGATGGCGATGGGCCGGCCGGTGGTGGCAGCCAGTGTGTGCGCCGAGGCCATCCGCGCCGAGCCAGGCGTGGAACTGCTCACGGCTACGGATGCCGCCGCCTTCGTGCACGAGCTGGATGCATTGCTGCGCCAGCCGCAGCGCGCGGCCGCCGTAGGCGCAGCGGGCCGGCAGCGAGTTCTGCGCGACTACAGCTGGGACGCCCATCTGTCGGCCTTCGACCGCCATCTGGCGGCCGTGCCGGGGCGTGCAACGGGCGTGCAGGCCCTGCGCGGAATGGCGCAGGAGATGACTTCGTGAGCGCCGTGCCTGTCGCCATCCGCGTGGCCTCGCCTTGGCGCGTTGCGCTGCCCGCGGTGCTGCTGCTGATCACGGCCATTCTGCTGGTGTACCGCGACACAGGCGTCGTCATGGTCGGCCTCTGGATGAGTTCCGACACATTCGCGCACGCCGTCCTCGTGCCGCCCATCTCGCTGTGGCTCATCTGGCGTCAGCGCGACCGGCTGGCCGCACTGACACCGCGCGCCCAGCCCTGGGTGCTGCTGCCGATGGCCCTGGCGGCGACGGCATGGATGCTGGCCGACCTGGTGGTCGTCAACGCCGTCAGCCAGTTTGCGCTGGTAGCGATGGTGATACTTGCGGTGCCCGCGGTGCTGGGTTTCGAAGTCGCGCTGGCCATCCTGTTCCCGCTGTTGTTCCTGTTTTTCAGCGTCCCCTTCGGCGAGTTCATGATGCCGTGGATGATGGACTGGACGGCCGACTTCACCGTCGCCGCCTTGCAGTTGAGCGGCATACCGGTCTACCGCGAAGGGCTGCAATTCATCATCCCATCGGGCAACTGGTCGGTCGTGGAGGCTTGCAGCGGCATCCGCTACCTGATCGCGTCATTCATGGTCGGCACCCTCTTCGCCTACCTGAATTACCGCTCGATGAAGCGCCGGGTGATCTTCATGCTGGTGTCGATCGCGATGCCCGTACTCGCGAACTGGCTGCGCGCCTACATGATCGTGATGCTCGGCCATTTGTCGGGCAACACGATCGCGGTCGGAGTGGACCATCTGATCTACGGCTGGGTGTTTTTCGGCGTCGTCATCATGGTGATGTTCCTCATAGGTGCGCGTTGGTCCGAGCCGGATGAAGATCGAACCGCGCGTCCGTCAGGCAGTTCACGCCCGGGTCAGATGGCGGCGGCACGACTTTCAACTCCCACCGCGATGGCAACTGCGGCCATGCTGGCCGCCCTCATCACTGCGCTGCCGCATGCCGCGGTGTCGCGCCTGCACGGCGCCGAGACCCAAGGTGGCTCACCCCGGGTGGTGCTCCCGGCGCAACTCTCCGCCGGCTGGGCGTCTGCGGACACCACGGCGTTGGTCTGGCAGCCGAGGTTTCTCAACCCCAGCGCGCAGGCGCAGGGCAGCTTCAGCAACGGACGCGGGCCGGCGGTGGGTGTCTATCTCGCCTACTACCGCGGCCAGGGGCAGGAACGCAAACTGGTGGGTTCGCAGAACGCGCTGGTGACCGCCGAGGACCGGCGCTGGAATCTGGTGGACAAGGGCCGCCATGAACTCACGGTCGATGGCCGTGAACTCAGCCTTCGCACCGCCGAGGTGCTGGGTCAGCCCGCATCGGCCGGCAGCCGGCGGCCGCATCTGGCGGTCTGGCAGATCTACTGGGTCGACGGTCGCTGGGTCAGCGGCGACGCCACGGCCAAGCTGCTGGGGGCGCTGTCGCGCCTGCGTGGCCGAGGTGACGATGGCGCCGTGCTTGTGATGCATGTCGACGACGATTCCAAGGCCGACGCGGCCGCTGCACTGGCGACCTTCACTCAGGCCAACCTCGGCGTGTTGGGCCGTCTGCTGGAGCAGACGCGCCACGACCGCTGAACGGCCGGGCCGATCAATTCAATGAACAACCATAAATGGCGCACCCAATCATGAACACAGTCGCAGTCATCGGCCTGGGTTACGTGGGCCTGCCGCTGGTCGTCGAGTTTGGCAAACAGGTTCGCACGATCGGCTTCGACATCTCGGTGCCCAAGGTGCAGAGCTGCCAGGCCGGCAAGGACCCGTCGCGCGAACTCGAAGACGAGCAACTCACCGCCGCCACGCACGCGGTTTACACCGCCGACCCCTCGTTGCTCGGCGAGGCCGACATGATCATCGTGGCGGTGCCGACGCCGGTCGACCAGGCCCATATTCCCGACTTCCGGCCGCTGATAGGCGCCAGCACCAGCGTGGGTCGGTACATGAAAAAGGGTGCGACCGTCATCTATGAATCGACCGTCTACCCCGGCGCCACCGAGGAAGTCTGCATCCCGGTGCTGGAGCGTGAGTCGGGCCTGAAGTGGAAGCAGGACTTCTTCGTCGGCTACAGCCCCGAGCGCATCAATCCCGGCGACAAGGAACACACGCTGACGAAGATCCTGAAGATCGTCTCCGGCGACACGCCCGAGACGCTGGACAAGGTGGCGAGGCTGTACGAACGCATCGTCATCCCGGGCGTGTACCGCGCCAGCAGCATCAAGGCGGCCGAGGCCGCCAAGGTCATCGAAAACACACAGCGCGACCTCAACATCGCGCTGATGAACGAACTGGCGATCATCTTCGACAAACTCGGCATCGACACCAGCGAGGTGCTGGAAGCCGCCGGCACCAAATGGAACTTCCTCAAGTTCAAACCCGGCCTGGTCGGTGGCCACTGCATCGGCGTGGACCCGTACTACCTGACCCACAAGGCCGACATGATCGGCTACCACCCGCAGGTGATACTGGCCGGCCGGCGCATCAACGACGGCATGGCCAAGTTCATCGCCGAGCAGACCATCAAACACATGATCAAGGCCGGCAGCGCCATCAAGGGCGCCAAGGTCAATGTGCTCGGGCTGACGTTCAAGGAAAATTGTGGTGACCTGCGCAACAGCAAGGTGATAGACATCATCCATGAGCTGCAGAGTTATGGCGTCGAGGTGTTTGTCAGTGACCCGCAGGCCGACAGCGACGAAGCCGTGCACGAGTACGGCGTGCCCTTGACCCCCTATGCCGACCTGCCACGCGCCGATGCCGTGGTGGCGGCAGTGGCACACCGCGAGTACGCGGCTTTGTCGACCGCGGAGCTGGGGCAAAAGCTGATCGCCGGGGGTGCGTTCATCGATGTGAAGGCGGCTTTCGATGCGGCTGCGTTGCAGGGCGCCGGCTATCAGGTCTGGCGGCTTTGAGGGGCTTCGTCCGGGCAGTGCGGGCTTCGCCGCCGAACCAGGTTCTCGCGGCAGATTTTTCCACCAGGCGGCTGGCCTTCCCTGAAGGCGGTTGAGAAAGTCGGCCCAGGTGCTCTTCACCACCGCGACCTTTGTTCTCCTGTTTCTGCCTGTCGTCCTGACCGGCTTCTTTCTGCTTGGGCGCAGGTCGGAGTCGCTGGCAGCGGCCTGGCTTTTCGCGGCATCGCTGTTTTTCTACGGCTATTGGATGCCCGAGTTCACGCTTTTGCTGCTGGCATCGATAGCCATCAACTTTGCATTTGGATTGCAGATCGGCCGGGCGCGGGGATCAGGGCGACGTGTGGGCCGCCATTCTGCGGCGGGGTTGTGGCAGATGACCGGTGTGGCGTTCAACCTGGCATTGCTGGGCTATTTCAAGTACGCCAACTTCTTTGTCGAAAGTCTCAATGCCGGGCTGGGTTTCGACTGGCAACCGGGGCACATCATTTTGCCCATCGGCATCTCTTTTTACACCTTCACGCAAATCGCTTTCCTGGTCGACACCGGGCAAGGCAAGGTGACCGAGTTCCGGCCCATCCATTACGGACTCTTCGTCACCTATTTCCCGCACCTGATTGCCGGCCCGGTGCTGCATCACGGGCAGATGATGCCGCAGTTCGCCAGTCCGTCTGTCTACCGTTTCGACGCCGCCAACTTCGCGGCGGGAGCTTTCATATTCTGTGTCGGTCTGTTCAAGAAGATCGTTCTTGCCGACGGCATTGCGCCCTACGCAGATGCCGTCTTCATACCTGCCGACGGCGGCGCCTCGCCCAGTTTCCGGGAGGGTTGGCTGGGCGCCGCTGCCTACAGCCTGCAACTCTACTTCGACTTCTCCGGCTACTCGGACATGGCGATAGGCATCTCCTGGATGTTCAACATCCGCCTGCCGTTCAACTTCGACTCGCCCTACAAGGCGACCAGCATCAGTGACTTCTGGCGTCGCTGGCACATGTCGCTGTCCGCCTTTCTGCGCGACTACCTCTACATCGCATTGGGAGGCAACCGCAAGGGCGCTTTGCGGCGGTATGTCAATCTGGGTGCGACCATGGTTCTCGGCGGCCTCTGGCACGGAGCGAGCTGGTCGTTCGTGCTGTGGGGCGCGCTGCATGGCGCCTATCTGATACTCAACCACGCGTTCAATGCACTTTGCCTGCGCCTCGGTTGGCAGCAGCGTCTGGACCGCAGCAGAGCTTTCAGCGTCTTCAGCTGGCTGCTGACGATGCTGGCGGTGATGATGGCGTGGGTCTTCTTCCGCGCCGAGACAATGGCGGGAGCCGTACGCGTGCTTTCAGCCATGTTCGGTTTCACATCTGCAGTGGACGGAATCGATCACCAGTTCTGGAATGCTGGCTTGCAGGCACACGTCGGTGTGATGTGGTGCCTGGGGCTGGGTGCGGTTGCCGTGCTGCTGCCCAACTGCAACCGGCTCGGTGAGGCGCTGCGGCAGCGCCTGTCGCGATCGGTGGACCTTCAGGCGGCCGTTGGTGCGGCGGCCGCGACGGTGATCCTCCTGCTGGTGCTGGTCAATGCGGCGCGGGACTCGGTCAGTGCCTTCATTTACTTCAACTTCTGACATGCTGCGCAATATCGCGGTGGTCCTGGCAGCCGTGCTTGCCACCTTGCTGGCTGCTGAATTGGCCTTGCGTGCCCTGCCGGTATCGACGGCCACGATGACCGGGTATCACTTCGACAGTGATTTGCTGACCTACCCTGCAAGGCACGAATGGACGGCCTCGACGGGTTGGGACCTGCGCAATTCACAAACACTGCACAGCAACAACTGGGGCTTCGCCAGTATCGACTTCGTGCCCGGCAGCGGCGCGCTGGGCTTGATCGGTGACAGTTATGTCGAGGCTTCGATGCTGTCTCCGGGCGATCGTCCAGCTGAGCAATTGCAGCGGCTGCTGGGTGAATCGAGACCGGTTTACGGACTCGGCAGCCCGGGCACGGCACTGCTGGACTTCGCACAGCGCATCCGTTTTGCGGACCAGCAATTCGGCGTCCGGGACTTCGTGGTCTGGGCCGATGCGGGCGATGTGCGGCAGGCCGTCTGTGGTTCGGGCAATGTACACAGCCGTTGCCTTGATGCAGAGTCTCTGCTGCCGCGTATCGAGAGGTTGCCCTCGCCAGGTGCGGCCAAACAACTGGCGCGGCACAGTGCGCTGGCGCAGTACTTCTTCAGCCAGTTGAAGCTCGACCTGGCACAACTCCCGGCGGCGCTGCTGCGGCGCAATGTGCCTGCGGAAGAAGTTTCCACGCCGCAACCCGCGGTGGTGGCGAGTGACCCGGCCGCCTCTGAGGCCAGCCGGCAGCGATCGCGGCAGCTCACCGACGCCGTGCTGACAGAGTTCTTCAAGGTGGCCGGCCCGCATGTGCGAGGCAGGCTGATCTTTCTCATCGATGGCCGGCGAAATCCCATACCCAGGCCATCCGCCGAGGCCGACTTCGAGCGGCAGTACCTGATGGATCGTTTGCGTGCCTTGGGTGTCGAAGTGGTTGATGCGGAGCTGGCCTATGCAGCGCATGCCGGACGTTCCAATCTTTCGGTCGAAGTCGGCCCCTACGACCGCCACCTGAACGCGCTCGGGGTCCAGCTGGCCATGGGAGTGGCCGCAGCGCAAGTCCGGCAGTCGCCGCAGCAGCCGTAGACTGATGCCGGAGAAAGGACTGATTCGTGAACGATAGAACGCCGCTGATCGTCCACATCGTCTACCGCTTCGACACGGGCGGCCTGGAAAACGGTGTCGTCAACTTGATCAACCACCTGCCGCACGCCGCCTGGCGCCACGCAGTGGTGGCGCTGACCGAGGTGGTGCCCAACTTCAGCCAGCGCATCCAGCGCGATGACGTGCGCTTCATCTCGCTGCACAAGCCGCCCGGCCACGGCGTCAAGTTGTACCCGCGCCTGCTGCAACTCTTCCGTGAGCTGCGGCCCGCCATCGTGCACACGCGCAACCTGGCGGCGCTGGAATGCCAGGTGCCCGCCTGGCTGGCCGGCGTGCCCGTGCGCATCCACGGCGAACACGGGCGCGATGCCGAAGACCCACAAGGCACCAGGAGGCGCTACCAGTGGCTGCGCCGTGCCTACCGCCCTTTCGTGCAGCGGTACGTGGCACTTTCCGGCGATCTGGGCGGCTATCTGGAACGGCGGGTCGCTGTGCCGGCACAGCGAATCTCGCAGATCTACAACGGTGTCGATGTGGAGCGCTTCAGTCCCCTGGAAGACGGTCGAGGCGCCCTGGCAGGCTGTCCGTTCACCGGCCCCGGGCTGTTCATCGCCGGCACCGTGGGCCGCATGCAGACGGTGAAGGTACAGCCCTTGCTCTCGCGCGCCTTCGTGCGCGCCCTGCATTTGCAGCCGCACCTGCTGGATCGGCTGCGGCTGGTGATGGTCGGCGACGGCCCGCTGCGCGCCGAAGCCCAGGCTGTGCTGGCCGAGGCGGGTGTCAGCCACCTCGCCTGGCTGCCCGGTGAGCGTGCCGATGTGCCGGATGTCATGCGTGCCCTCGATTGTTTTGTGCTGCCTTCGCTGGCCGAGGGCATCTCGAATACCATTCTCGAAGCCATGGCCTGCGGCCTGCCGGTGCTCGCGACGGCGGTTGGCGGCAATCCTGAACTGGTGCAGAGCGGCGTGACCGGCGATTTGGTGACTGCGGGCGACGTGGACGCGCTGGCCGACGGTCTGATCCGGATGGCTGCAGATCCTGGCCGTGCCGCAGCACTCGGCCTGGCCGGCAGGGCACGTGTGGAACGGTGCTTCAGCCTGCCGGCCATGGTGGGCGCCTATCAGGGCCTGTATGAGCGGCTGTTGGCCGACCGAATGAAGACGACACCCCGACAGGACTGACCCCATGTGCGGCATTACAGGCATCTTCGACACCCGCGGCGCGCGCCCCATCGACCGCGCGGTACTGCAGCGCATGAACGACTCGCAGACGCACCGCGGTCCGGATGAAGGCAGCCTGCACATCGAGCCGGGGCTTGGCTTCGGCCATCGCCGGCTGTCCGTGATCGACATCGCCACCGGCCAGCAGCCGCTCTTCAACGAAGACGGCTCGGTCGCCATCGTCTTCAACGGTGAAATCTACAACTACCAGGAACTCATCCCCGAGCTGATGGCCGCCGGCCATGTGTTCCACACCAGGAGCGACACCGAAGTCATCGTGCACGCCTGGGAACAGTGGGGAGAGCGCTGCGTCGATCGCTTTCGCGGCATGTTTGCCTTTGTGCTCTGGGACCGCAACAAGCAGACGCTGTTCATGGCGCGCGACCGGCTGGGCGTCAAGCCGCTGTACTACGCCTTGCTCGATGACGGCACCCTGCTGTTCGGCTCCGAGCTGAAGTCCTTGCTGGCCTATCAGGCTGCGGGCGGCGGGTTGAAGCGCGACATCGACCCGCTGGCTATCGAAGAATATTTTTCACTCGGTTATGTGGCCGAGCCGCGCACCATCTTCCGCCAAGCCCGAAAGATGCCGCCTGCGCACATGCTGAGTATTCGCCGAGGCCAGCCGCCGGGCGCCAAAGGACTGGAGCCCAAGGAATACTGGGACGTGCACTTCACGCTGGGCAACCCCAGCAGCGTGGCCGACGCCAGCGCCGAGCTGGTGCACAGGCTGCGCGAATCGGTGAAGCTGCGTTTGATTGCCGAGGTTCCGCTGGGTGCCTTCCTCTCGGGTGGTGTCGACTCCAGCGCCGTGGTGGCCGCAATGGCCGGCCTGTCGGACGGCCCGGTCAACACCTGCTCGATTGCCTTCGATGACCCGCAGTTCAACGAGAGCGCGTTCGCCCAGATGGTGGCCGACCGCTACAAGACAAACCACCGGGTGGAGACCGTCAGGAGCGACGACTTCGACCTCATCGACACCCTGGCCCGGCTCTACGACGAGCCGTATGCCGACAGCTCGGCCATTCCCACCTACCGTGTCTGCCAGCTGGCGCGCAAGCATGTGACGGTGGCGCTGTCGGGTGATGGCGGTGATGAAACCTTCGGCGGCTACCGGCGTTACCGGCTGCATTTGCTGGAAGAACGCATGCGCTCTGCGCTGCCGGCGGCCATACGCCAGCCCTTGTTCGGCCTGCTGGGCCGTGTCTACCCGAAGGCCGACTGGGCGCCGCGTGCCTTCCGTGCCAAGACCACTTTTGAAGGTATGGCGCGCACATCGGTCGAAGCGTATTTCCATTCGGTCTCCATCCTGCGTGGCCCGATGCGCGAGCAGCTTTTCAGCGACTCGTTGAAGCGAGAGCTGGCCGGCTACAGCGCGCAGGAGGTCTTCGACTTTCATGCCGGCCGCGCCGGCACCGACGACCCGCTGGCGTTGATCCAGTACCTCGATCTGAAGACCTATCTGGTGGGCGACATCAACACCAAGGTCGACCGCGCCAGCATGGCGCATTCGCTGGAAGTGCGCGAGCCGCTGATGGACCACAAGCTGGTCGAATGGCTCGCCACGCTGCCTTCCAACCTGAAGGTGCGCGGCCAGGAAGGCAAGTACCTGCTGAAAAAGGCGCTGGAACCGCAGTTGCCGAACGACGTGCTGTACCGGCCCAAGATGGGCTTCAGCGTGCCATTGGCACGCTGGTTCCGCGGTCCCTTGAAGCAGCGTGTGCGCGACGCCGTGCTCGGCGAGCGGCTGGCTTCCACCGGCTGGTTCAACCGCAGTTATCTGCAGCATCTGGTCGATGCCCACCAAAGCGGCGCCAGCGACTACAGCGGCCCGCTGTGGGCGCTGCTGATGTTCGAGGCCTTCCTGCGCAATGTGGTCGACGAAGCACCGGCGCCCGAAAATCTGGTGGCGCGGCCAGTGGCCGAAGCCGTCGCATGAGACATCCGGGCGGCCCGGGGGCGAATTCCGGAGTGCGCCGCACGAAGGCAATCCAGTGACAGTGCGTGTTCTGCACTTGCTGGACCATTCCATCCCGCTGCACAGCGGGTACACCTTCCGCACCCTGGCCCTGCTGCGCGAGCAGCGCAAGCTGGGCTGGCAGACCTTCCATCTGACCAGCCCCAAGCAGACAGGTTGCGAGGTCGATGAAGAAACGGTCGATGGCTGGCATTTCTACCGCACACCGGCGGCTACCACCCCGGGGGCCGGACTGCCGGGCATCGGCGAGTTCGCACTGATGCGGCGGCTGGAACATCGCCTGTTCGAGGTGGCCAACCTGGTCAGGCCGCAGCTGCTGCACGCGCATTCGCCGGTGCTCAACGCGATACCGGCGCTGCGTGTAGGCAAGCGCCTGGGCATCCCTGTCGTCTACGAGGTGCGCGCCTTCTGGGAAGATGCCGCAGTCGACCATGGCACCACCACCGAGGGCAGTCTGCGTTACCGGCTGACGCGCCGGCTGGAGACGCACGCGCTGGGCCAGGCTCGCCATGTCTTCACCATCTGCGAAGGATTGCGCCGCGACATCGTCGGGCGCGGCATTCCAGCCGGCAAGGTCACGGTGATTCCGAACGCGGTCGACATCGAATCCTTCGAGCCCGGCGGCCTGGCCGATGCGGCGCTGAAGGCGAAGCTGGGTCTGGCGGACAGCACCGTCCTCGGTTTCATCGGCTCGTTCTATGCCTATGAAGGGCTGGACCTGTTGCTCGACGCGCTGCCCGCCTTGCTGCTGCGCCAGCCCGATGTGCGTGTGCTGCTGGTCGGCGGCGGCCCGCAGGAAGCCGCGCTGAAAGCGCAGGCGCAGCGCCTGGGCGTGGCCGACCGTGTGGTCTTCACCGGCCGCGTGCCGCATGCCGAGGTGCAGCGGTATTACGACCTCGTCGACGTGCTGGCCTATCCGCGCCATTCGATGCGCCTGACCGAACTCGTCACCCCGCTGAAGCCGCTGGAAGCGATGGCACAGGGGCGTTTGCTGGTGGCCAGCGACGTCGGCGGGCACAAGGAACTGATACGCCACGGCGAGACCGGCTGGCTCTTCAGCGCCGGCAGCGCTGCTGCGCTGACCGACGCGGTCTGCGATCTGCTGGCCCAGCGTGAACGCTGGCCGGGCCTGCGCCACAACGGCCGCCAGTTCGTTGAGAACACGCGCAACTGGAAGGCGTCGGTCGCGCATTACGTCGAACCCTATGCGCGGCTTATCGCCGTCTGACCGTCGGTGCAGCCCATGAACGCCGCCCCGACGGCCGCAGCCCAGCGCAAATTGCGCGTGCTGCTTTTCTCCACGCTGTATCCCAGCAGCGCCAGGCCGGGTCACGGCCTCTTTGTCGAGACGCGCTTGCGCAAGCTGCTGGACAGCGGCGAGGCCGAAGCTCGGGTGGTGGCCCCCGTGCCCTGGTTTCCGTCGACCGCACCCCGCTTCGGTGAACATGCGCGCATGGCCGCCACCCCGCATGCGGAAACCTGGAACGGCGTCGCGTTGCTGCACCCGCGCTATCTGCTGCCACCGCGCATAGGCCAGAACGTCGCGCCCTTCGTGCTGGCGCTGGGCGCCTGGGCATCGCTGCAGCGGCTGCAGCGCGAGGGTTTCGACTTCGACCTGATAGACGCCCATTATTTCTACCCTGACGGCGTGGCGGCAGCGCTGCTGGCGCGCTGGCTGGGCAAACCGCTGGCCATCAGCGCGCGCGGGTCCGACCTCAACGTGCTGGGCCAGCACCCGCTGGCGCGGCACTTGATGTTGTGGGCGGCCGGCCAGGCCCACGCCTCCATAGGCGTCTGCAGCGCACTCACCGACATCCTGCGTGGCTGGGGTGCCGACCCCAAGCGCCTGCATGTGCTGCGCAATGGCGTGGACTTGCAGCGCTTTCGTCCGCTGCCACAAGCCGAGGCACGCAGCAGGCTGGGACTGAACGGCGCGCCGCTGCTGCTGTCGGTGGGCAACCTGGTCGAGGTCAAAGGCCATGACCTGACGATGGACGCGCTGGCACTGCTGACACCGCAGCACGCGGGCGCGGTGCTGTGCATCGTCGGCGACGGGCCGCTGCGCGAGCGCCTGCAGGCGCATGCCGTTGCGCGTGGTGTGGCCGATCGGGTGCGCTTCGTCGGCCGCATCGCCAACGATCAGCTCGCCGACTGGTACAGCGCGGCCGATCTGCTGGTGCTGGCCTCGCGCAGCGAAGGCTGGGCCAATGTGCTGCTCGAATCCATGGCTTGCGGCACGCCCGTGGTGGCCACCGATGTGGGCGGCTCTGCCGAGGTGGTGGCGCATCTGGACGCAGGCCGTATCGTTGGCCAGCGCGATGCGACGTCGATGGCGCAGGCCATGGAACAACTGCTCGCCGCCGCGCCGGACCGGGCACTGGTGCGCCGCTACGCCGAAGGTTTTGGCTGGGAAGGCACGACACGCGCGCAAATCGCCCTGTTCCGCGACATCACTGCAGGCGCCCGGCAGACGGCGGCGTTGAAATCAACATGCTGACGCCCTTGTTCAGCCTGCTCTCACCGGCCGGCGGGCGCGGCCGCTTGTCGATCCTGATCTTTCACCGCGTGCTGCCCGTGCCCGACCCGCTGTTCCCGGGCGAGGCCGACGCTGCGCGCTTCGATGCAGTCTGCGGTTGGCTGGCACGCTGGTTCCACGTGCTGCCACTCGACACAGCCGTGCAGCAGTTGCGTGCCGGCAGGCTGCCGGCGCGTGCCGCCTGCATCACCTTCGACGATGGTTATGCCGACAACCACGGGCTGGCGCTCCCCATCCTGCAGAACCACGGGCTGACGGCCACCTTCTTCATCGCCACGGACTTTCTCGGCGGGGGGCGCATGTTCAACGACAGCGTGGTCGAGACGGTGCGCCGCGCCCACGGGCCGGCACTCGATCTTCAACCCTTGGGCGTATCTGGCCTGGGTTTGCTGGACATCGGCAGCCTGGCGGCGCGCCGCACCACCATCGGTGCCATCCTGCAGGCCATCAAGTACCTGCCGCTGGCCGAGCGCGACGAACTGACCCGAAAGCTGCAGTCGCTGGCTGGCGTCGACACCCTGCCCGATGACCTGATGATGCAGCCTGAGCAGGTGCGCACCCTGCACCGCACGGGCATGCAGATTGGCGCCCACACGGTCAGCCACCCCATTCTGGCGCGGCTGGCGGATGACGCCGCGCGTGCCGAGATCCAGGACAGCCGCAGCCAGTTGCAAGACCTGCTGGGCGCGCCGGTCGGCCTGTTCGCCTACCCGAACGGCAAGCCGCATGAGGACTATTCGGCCGCCACCGTGCGGCTGGCGCGCGAAGCAGGTTTCGATGCCGCGCTGTCCACCGCCTGGGGTGCCGCGGGCCGCGATGCGGATGTTTTCCAGCTGCCGCGTTTCACGCCCTGGGACCGTGGCAGGGCGCGCTTCGGATTGCGGCTGGCGCGCAACCTGGCAGGCGGTGCTGCGGCTGCAACCGTCTGAACCGCTGCGCCTTTGGGTAGATCAGTCCGCCAGCCGATAGCCGGGCGCGTGATGCTGCAGCCACTGCTCCAGCATCATCAGTATCCACACCATCTCACCGTAGTAGCCGGGGTGTTCTTTCAGCCGTACATCGAGCAGGTTGCGGATGAATTCGGGCCGCACGAACCCGCGTGTGGACAGGCTGCCCAGTGAATCCGCGGCGAGCCGACCCAAGCCGGCGTGGCGTATGGCCCAGACGCCGAACGGCAGGCCGAAGCCCTGCTTCTTCTTCGTCAATATCTCGTCGGGCAGGAAGCCGCGCAGCGCTTCCTTGAAGAACCAGCGCAGCTTCAGGCCGCGCAGCTTCAAGGCCACCGGCAGCTTGAGGGAAAACGCCAGCAAGTCGCTGTCCAGCATGGGGAAGCCGACCTCCAGGCCGGCGAGCCGGGTCGTCATGTTGACCTTCGGCAGGTCACTCTCGGCCAGCGTGTAACGCCAGTCGTAGGCCAGAGTGCGATTCAACTCGCTGGGGGTGTCGGCGGCGGCCCAACTGGCCTGCTGGTGGCGCAGCGCCGAGCCGGCATCGACCTGGGCCAGGAAGGCGGGCGTGAGCACCGTCTCGCGGCCCAGCCTGAGCAGCAGGTTGTAGATCTGCAGCCGGTCGGGCATGGGCACGCGCGCCTGCTCCACATAGCTCGCACCCTTGCGCAGCAAAGGCAGCTTGCCCAAGGGACTGCGTTCGAGTAGGGGCTCCATCACCGACTCGCGCAGCGCGGCGGGCAGGCCACCGTACCAGCCGAAGATGCGCTGCTTGGCGTACCGCGAGTTGCCGCCGAAGAGTTCGTCACCGCCGTCGCCGGCAAGGATCTTCGTGACACCGTCTTCACGCGCCATCTTCGCGCAGCAATAGGCCGGCAGCGCCGAGGAGTTGCCGAAGGGCTGGTCGCAGTGCGCGGCCACTGCCGGGATGTGGCGCACCAGGTCCTCGGGCGTGACATAGAGCTCATGATGCTCGGTGCCGAAGCGGCGCGCAGCCAGGCGCGCGTACTGCATCTCGTCATAGCCGTCGGCGTCGAAGCCTATCGAATAGCTGGCGGCCGGCCGGCCAGCCGCCAAGCCGATCATGCCGGCGACGGTGGAACTGTCGGTGCCGCCGCTCAGGAAACAAGCCGCCTTGCCGCCGTCAAGCTCGCGTGCCACGGCGTTGCGCAGCAACTCGCGGAACTCGCCGCGCAACGTTTCGAAGGAGGGGCGGCGGTCTTCTGTGAAGCGGGGTGTCCAGTAGCGCTGCACCGTCAGCCGGCCGTCCTCGAAAAGCGCGAAGTGACCGGGCGGCAGCCTGAAGACGCCCCTGAACACCGTGCGCGGCGAGGGAATGGCGTGAAAGTAGAGGTAGTCGTGGATGGCCTGCGGGTCGATGTCCGCGGGTGTCTCTGCAGGCGCGTCTGCAGCCGCGTCTGCCAGCACGTTTGCCAGCGTGTCTGCGCGCTCGGCGAAACGCAGCACACCGCCATCGACGCGGTAACACAGCGTTCGTATGCCGAAGCGGTCGACAGCCAGCAGGCTGCGCCCGGCAGCATCGTGTTGCGCCACCGCGAACTCGCCTTCGACGTCGGCCAGCGCCGCGCCGATCGTGCTCGCGTTGCCATTCGCCCAGGCCTGCTGCCAGGCACTCCGCAAGCCTTGCTCTCTTGCGCGGGCGGCGAGTACCGGCGTCCGGAAACGGGGTGTACCGAGATGGATGAATTCGAGGGTCGCGGTCGGCATGGCTGGTTGGTTTGAGGCGCAGGCACCTGCGCTTCGTGGCGGCTGGCCGGTCGCAATGATTATCGGTGGCCGCATGACGCATGTTGTTGGCCTTGCGGCCAAGTAATGCACGCTCGCCGGTTCTCTGCAGGCAGCCATCAACAGGCTTTGATGCCGTGGGCAGCGTGGATAATCCGCCGCTTCTGGTGGGGCCTTGACCCGCCGATCCCACCCATATCCGGAGGCACGATGCCGAGAAGCTGTGCAGTGATCATCCCCGTTTACAACGAGTGCCGCGCCATCGAGGACACGGTGACTCGGGTGCAGGGCCTCTGCGCCGAGGTGCCGGGTTATGACTTCGAGATCATCTGCGTCAACGACGGCTCAAGTGACGGCACTGGCGACATCCTGGCTCGCCTGCAGGGCATCACCGTCATCACCCACGACGTGAACCGCGGCTACGGTGCGGCGCTGCGCACCGGCCTGGATTACTGCACCCAGGAGTGGATCTTCATCACCGATGCCGATGGCACCTACCCTTTGGCCGATCTGCCCAAGCTGCTGGGCTGCGCCAAGGACAAGGTCGACATGGTGGTCGGCAACCGCGTGGGCAGCGGCCTCAGCGCCACCCCTTTCCACCGGCTGGCGCGCTGGATCCTGCGCAAGATGGTGCACGGCCTGACCGGCGTGATGGTGCCCGATCTCAACTCGGGCATGCGTGTCTTCCGGCGTACCCTGTATGCCGAGTTCCGCCACCTGCTGCCGATGGGGTTTTCGTTCACCACCACGCTGACCGTGGCCTCGCTGTACAGCGGCCGCAAAGTGCACTACGAGCCGATCAACTATGAGCGTCGCATCGGCAAGTCGAACATCAAGCCGGTGCAGGATTTCCTCGGCTTCGCGATGCTGATCGTCCGCTTGGCGTCCTATTTCGACCCTCTGCGTTTTTTCCTGCCGGCGGCGTTTGCGCTGGCCGGCCTGGGCGTGCTGCGCGCCATCCGTGACGTCATCGTGGTCAACCAGTTCGGCGCCTTGTCGGTGATCCTGATGCTGACCGCGTTCCAGGTCTTCGTGCTCGGCGTCATCGCCGACGTCATCGTGCGCCGCTTCCAGGTGCCGCCGCCCATGCCGCAGCAGCCCGATGCACCGCAGCTGCCGGGCGCCACCGTGCGAGTCGGCACGCCGGCTGGCGAAACCCTCACCACACCTTCAGCCCACGGCTGAGGGCGCTTGTTGCCCTGGCTGCGAGCGGCCGCAAGCTTGAAGGAACCCTATGTGTGGCATTGCAGGTTGGATATCGGGCGGCAGCGAGAGCCCGGACCGGGAGGTGCTGACGCGCGTGACGCGTGCGCTGGCACACCGCGGTCCCGATGCCGAAGGCATCGTCATTGACGGCCCGGCCGGCCTGGCGCACCGCCGCCTGTCGGTGCTCGACCTCAGCCCGACCAACAACCAGCCGATGCGCGACGCATCGAACCGCTACCTGCTGGTCTTCAATGGCGAGATCTACAACTTCGCCGAAGTGCGCGGTGAACTCGAAGCGCGCGGCCACACCTTCAGCACCCAGGGTGACACCGAGGTGCTGCTGGAGGCGCTGAAAGCCTGGGGCCCGGCGGCGCTGGACCGACTGATCGGCATGTTTGCTTTTGCGCTCTGGGACAGGCAGCGGCAGACGCTGCTGCTGGGGCGTGACCGTCTGGGCAAGAAGCCGCTGTTTTTTGCCCGCCTGCCGCAAGGCGGCATCGTCTTTGCATCCGAGCCGCGCGCCCTGGCCATGCACCCCGGCGTGGCCGGTGGCATCGACCCGGTGGCGCTGGCGCATTACATGCGGCTGAACTACGTGCCGGGCAACCGTTCGCTGCTGGCTGGCGTGGAGTCTCTGCCGCCCGCCAGCTTCGCCGAGTTCGACACCCGGAACGGCTTGCGTGTCGTGCGCTACTGGGACCTGGCGGCCAAGTTCCGCGACAAGCGCAGCTTCAAGTCCGAAGCTGCCGCCGCCGAGGAATTGCGTGCTCTGGTTGACGACGCCGTGCGTCTGCGGCTGGTCAGCGACGTGCCTCTTGGCGCATTTCTCAGTGGTGGTGTGGACTCGTCGGCCATCGTCGCATCGATGCTGCAACAGCGCGAGCCGGGCAGCGTCTACACCTTCACCTCGGGCTTTGCGGAGGACAGCTTCGACGAGTCGCCGATGGCCGAGCGCATCGCCTCGCAGTTCGGCGTCACCCATCGCACCCAGCGGCTGGACCCGAAGGTGCTCGACCTGTTGCCGGCGATGGTGGCCACCGCCGCCGAGCCGCTGGCCGACAGTTCCGCACTGCCCATGTACTACCTGTGCGGCTTCACCCGCCAGTCGGTCACGGTGGCGCTGTCGGGCGACGGTGGCGACGAGTGTTTTGCCGGCTACGAAACCTATGTCGCCGACAAGCTGCACCGCATGGCCGCCCATTCACCGCGCTGGCTGCGCCAGCAGGCGCATGGTGTGCTCGACCGCTGGCTGCCGGTCGATCACCGCAAGGTCGGCTGGCCCGAAAAAGTACGGCGGCTGACGGCCGCGCTTGCCCAGCCGTTCCCGCAAGCCCATGCGTCGTGGCGCGACATCTTCGGCGCCCAGGAATTGCTCGGTGTGATGCAGGGAGGCTGGCGCGAGCAGGTGACATCGAACGCCCAGAACGAGTTGTTCGACAGCTACTTCGCCGGCCACTTTGCCGACGTCGAAGGCTGCCACCCGCTGGACCAGGCCACCTACGTGGACATCAAGACCTGGCTGGTCGACGACATCCTGGTGAAGGCCGACCGCACGTCGATGGCGCATTCACTCGAAGTGCGCTGCCCGCTGCTCGACCATCGGGTGGTCGAGTTCGCCGCGCAGTTGCCGCCCGATCTGAAGCTGAAGGGTTTTTCGAAGAAGTTCCTGCTCAAGGAAAGCCAGCGCGGCCGCCTGCCCGACTGGCTGCTGGACCGGCCCAAGCAGGGCTTCAACGCGCCGGTGTCGCAGTGGTTGCTCGGGCCGCTGCGCGAACTCTGCCTGAGCACATTGTTCTCGCCCCACATGCTGGCCTGGTTCGACCAGGCGCAGCTGCAGCGACTTTGGGATGAGCACGAGCGCAAGCAGCGGGACAACGGCTTGAAGCTGTTCGGTCTGATGACTGCGGGCCTGTTCCTGGGCAACATGGCCGCCGAAGCAACAGCGGCGCGACGTTGACATTTCAGAACGCAGACGGGGCGCCACTGGGCGCCCCGCAAGACTGATCGGAACATCTACCCGGCCGCTCGTGCCCGTCTTCCTGAGCCTCAGGCAGCCAAACTGGGCTGACGTCTCAGGCGCAGACCGAGCATGCCCGCCAAGAGGGCCATGCCGAGCATGGCGCTGGTGCTGGGCTCTGGCACAGCAGACATCACGTCACCATCGCGCACCGCCCATGCGATGCGGGGTTGGTCGGCATTGAAGGCGCCTTGCAGTCCCCACTGATGCCCCATGTCGAAACCCCAGCCGTCGATAAACGGCAGGCCGTCATTGCTGTTGGTCCAGTACCCGACCTTTTCCATGTTGGTGAAGGGACCTGTGTTGAGTGTGTAGCTACCGAGACCGGCAGTGCTGCAGTCGTCCCAGCCACCGCCCACCGGGCAACGCGAGGTGTTGCCCAGGTTGTTGAAATACATATACGGCAACTCGCTGGCGGTCGAACCCGCGTACTTGGTGCCAGGTGCGCTGACGTTGTAGCTGTCGTCCTGATCGCCGCCGGTGCTGATTTGCAGTTGCCAGCCGATCGATGGGTCGAGTGGCGTGATGTTCGGCAGGCGCCAGTCGGTGAGCGTGACTCCGCGCACGGAATCGAAATAGCTGAGTTGTTCCGACCACGCCACAGCGTCGGTCCAGGTCAGGAACCTGCCGAACTGCAGTTCGCTGTAGTTCTGCGTGTAGGCGTAGTTGGCATCCTGAAGCCAGGTCACGTCGAGCACGCTGTCATAAATCAGCCCACCGCCGCGGTCGAACAGATCAGCTTGGGCGACTGTTCCCGTCGCCGCCGCCGCGCAGATCGCTGCCGCCTTGAGCGCCGCCTGAAGCGAAAGAAGACTGAGTTTCATTTGCGTACCCCGTTTGTAAACGGTCGTCAGTCTAAACTGATATTTGACCAAGTCGATGTGCAGCAACCGACGACCCCCCCTGTTTGGGCGGGCGTCCATTCGTGCCGCTCTTTGGGTTGAACGCAATTGCTCCCTCCATGCCCAAGGAAATATGACTTTGTCAATTTCCGTGATCCAAAGGACGCCGCGAGGCCACGTCCTTGAGGCATTCAGAAAGAGCCGCGCGTCTGAAAACGATGTGGCTTGCTGCCCGTGCCCAGCAATCCGCCGCCGGTGAACCTGCGACCGTTGTAGGCGCCCGCCGTATTGGTGGCTGGGCCAGGCAGCTCGGCAGCAGCCTGACGCCGGGAAGACATCCAGCTGTTGTTGGGGAACTGCGAGGATCCGTCTGCATCCTGCGCTTTCAAGCCGCTCCTGTCCCGGCGCAGAAACAAGGCGCCAGCGCCTTGTTGGTACATCGTGTTGTCTTCGATCACAAGGGTCTGTGGCCAGGTCGAAACCTGCCCACCTTCGGCACGGGGGCCCAGATGCCGGTCTACAACGACAAACTGGCTGCGGCCTGGAAAGTAAGACACCATGGTGTTGTTGCGTACCACAAGCCTGAACTCGCGGCCGGGCGCGAACAGGGGAGTCCGGCCACCATGGTCTCCTCGGGCACCCTCGGCCGCATAGGCGATGAGCGTGGCGCTCGAATTATCGGATTGCCGCCCGTAGTGCAGCAGATTTCCGCCGATCTCGACGTCGCCGCCGTTGGGCAGGTCGATCAAGTAGGAGCCCGGGCAATCGTTGAAGTCGAAGCGGTTGCCCAGGATGCGGGCATTCACTGCCCGGCTTTTCAGCAAGTGGGCCCGCACCAGGCGATTGCCCGCACTGTGCGTTACCAGGTTGCCGAAAAATTCCAGCCACTCGGCCTGCACGTACACACCATGCGCCTGCTCGCCGAACCCGCAATCGATGATGCGGCAATCGTGGATCTTCAGGGTCTGCCCCAGCGAGCCACCGGCCACGGCGTTCTGGCAGCGCAGCAGTTCGCAGCGTTCGATGCGCACCGAGCGGCCGGCAAACCGGTCCTTGATGCGCACCCCCGCCTCGCCGCTGTCGTACCAGGCGCGGTTGTCGCGGATCACCAGATCCTGCAACACCACCTCGCCGGCAATCGGCGGCAACTGCTGTGCTTCTATCTGCACGATGTCACGCCGGCCGCTGATGCTGCGGAGTACCGGGCGCGCGGCTGGGTTGGCCGCGCGCAGCGTGCACGGGAACTGCAGCACGGCCACCGGCGCACCGATCGGGCTCTGATGCCCTTCGGAAAACATGCCTGGCGTGAGGTCGAAGGTCTGGCCGATCAGATCGGTGCGACCGTTCGGTGCACTGCCCGCCGCCGCCGTGCCACCTACTGCCCGGGTCAGTGCGTCGAAACTGCTCCAGCTGTCCAGCCCGTGCTTGATGCGGGCCAGGGGCGTGTCGACCACGATCCACGCCACGTCGGGCAGCAGCACCGTCGATGGGTCGTCGAATCGAGTGCTCGTAGATTCGATTTGCAGCCTCGCCGCCGAGGCACCCTTTGCGAGCGCCGGTGCCGCCGTGCCGTTGTAGTGCAGCCAGGGCGACTGGAAACGGTATTCGCCGAACTGGCTGTCGAAGGGAATGAAGGCGCTGTTCCGTTCACCCGATGGATTGCCGGACGACAGATCGGCACGCAAGCGCCATGTCTTGACGCCTGACGGCAAGAGTTGCAGAAGCTTGGAGATGTCTGCCTCGGCCGCTTGACCCGCCGTAAATCGCAGCAAAGGCTGCAGCACTCTTGCCAGCGGCAACGACTGGGGGCTTCTGTTGCCCTCGTTTGCGATGCCAGTGCCGACCTGGCTGGCGGCTCCACCGATCTTCGCCGTCAGCCCTGCACCCGTCAGCGATTGCAGGAAATTGCGGCGGTCCATGCGATTGCAACGGTATCAATGCGCATTGGTCGCACTTTGCCGCCCCGCCGCCCTGCCGCCGCGCCAGCGCGATGCCGACACCAGCACCACCAGCAGCACCAGGGCCTGGGTTGTGACCGCATAGCGCGAGCCGGCGCCCCGGTCAGCCATGGCCTGCAGCAGCGATGACGCCATGACCAGTGCGCTGATGGCAGTAGCGCTCAAGTCCCACTGCACGGCCCGGCGTGCGTGCTGAGAGACCAGCACCGCCGCCACCAGCAGCACGAACAGCAGGTTGCTCAGGCGCAGCAGCTTGTGTTGTACCCACCACAGTGCTTCCAGCGGCCGCACCAACCAGGGCGGAGAAATTTGACTGGTTTCCCAGATGATCGGCACCGTCCAGAACTCTACCCAGGGTCGCGCCACGCTGAGTGCGTAGCGCACAGGGTGTTCGGCAAACATCTCGGTCGACATCTTGTGCATCTCGCGCGACGCTTCAGGCAAGGTCCAGCCGGTGGCCTGGCGAATTTCGGGCAATGCGTACCAAATCGTGTTTCCTGCGTGCCCTGCCGCGGCCCTGCGTTCGGCTCGGTACTTGAGCAGAATGTCGCGTACCGTGGCGTATCGTTCTGGCGCCAGTTCGATGAACTCCACGCTGTGGTTCACCAGCCCGATGCCTGACTGCGTGGACATCGTGAAGTAGCCCGTCTTGGCCTGGACCACCGCCGACCAACCGAGCACGGCCAGCACGCTGGGCAGCAGTATCAGCGCGCCATGGCTCCATGCGCGTGGCGTGGGCCAGCGCAGCGCCGACACGGCATACACCACCAGCAGCGGCAGAAGCAGTGGCAGGAAGATGAACTGTGGCCGCACCATGATGGCGGCCGCCGCCAGTACGCCGGCACCCAGCACGAAAGGGGCCGCCGTGCGGCCCTGCCGCAGCCGTTGCAAGGCCGCCAGCAGTGTGGCCACCATGGCTGCGAGCAGCAGGGTGGTGAGCGGCTCGGTGACCAAGGCACCCTCGAGAAAAAGCTGCTGGAGGTTCAGGTGGTAGCTCAGGCCGATAGCAAAGGCCAGCCCGGGCCGTTGGGTCATGCGCAGCGCGATCAGATACAGCATCAGCGAAACCGCCAGGCCTGCGGCCATCTGCGCCATGACGATGTGACGTGGATCTTCGCCAACCAGTGCTATCAGCAGCGGGTAGCCTGGCGTGCGCCGGCCCTGGCCAAGAGTGAAGTCGCCCGAGAGCAGGTCGCGCGCTGCCGTGATGTAGGTGCCGGTGTCCGGGTAGCTGGCCGGGCTGTACCCGCTCAGCAGCAAGCCGCGCAGCAGTGCACCGATGATCAGGAGGCCGGCCAGCCATGGCCAGGTGTTCTTGACGGTCTTCATGGGTTGTGATTTCTGCGCTGCGGCCGCACGCGACTCAGTAAAAACTCCCGGCCGGGTGCAGCCAATGGTTCGCAGCTTGCGCAGCAGGAGAAAATTCGACTCAAGGAGCGGCAGGACGGGTTCATTCTCCGACTTCCGGGGTTTTGGGCAGCGACGGGGAAGGCGTATCGAGCGGCCTCGCGTGCGATCTGTCAACCCGCGAATCCAGCCACCAGAGCAGCCCGCCCGGCAGAGAGGCCAATAGCGGCATCAGGCCCCAGGCCAGCGACAGTGCGAGCGCAGGTTCTGCCGGCACGCCGACCGCCCCGAACAGCGCGACCATGCCGATCTCACGCACGCCCCAGCCGCCCAGAGAAATGGGCAGCACGCTGAGCAGCACGGCCCCACCGACGAGCACGATGTAAGCCGGCAGCCCAAGGTCAATTCCGAGGTTGGCGCCCAGCACGAAGGCCGCAAGAAACCCCGTGAGCGAGGCCAGGGCAGCCAGCCCCGAGACTTCCAGCAGCGCCAGCGGTCGGGTGGCGATGCGCCGCAGGCTGCCGCAAAGCCGAGCCAGCAGTTCATTTGGCCGAGGTGGCAGCCAGTTTGCGGGAAATCTGTCGGCCACTGCCGCCAGTATGAGCCCTGCCGCCAACGTGGGGCCGGCCAACAGGAGCGCGCCCAGCAGCACGAGGTTGTTCATCTGGTACCAGACGGCAGGCACGCATGCGGAAATCATCAGCCCCATGATCGCCAGGCCGCTGGCCCTTTCCAGAGCGACGCTGCCGAAGGCGAAGTTGAGTGACGCGCCGTGTTGCCTCAGCTTCCAGATCCGGACGGCGTCACCACCTATCGAAGTGGGCAGTGCCTGATTGAAGAACAAGCCCATGAAGACCCAGCGCATGGCATTTGCGGGCGACAGCTCACCACCAAGCAGGGTCACGATGCGGTGCCAGCGCCACCCCAGAATGAAACCTTGCAAGGCCATCAGAACGAGTGCCAGTATCAGCACCCAGGCCTGCAACCGGGCCAACACCTGGCCAAGTGAGCCGAGGTCGAGCGAACCGACGACCCACCCTATGAGGGCAATGCTGAGGCCGCATTTGACAGCCAGCGTCAGCGCCCGTTTCATGCCAGCCTGGCAGGCGCAACGCCTGCGCGTCGCGGCGCGGCTTTGGTTAGTCGCAGTCGGCTATCCAACCGGTGTAGCAGCCAGGCCGGCAACAAGCAAACACTGGGCCTCATGATCTTGTCGCAAGCGGCCGTCGAAGCTGCCCTGGCCTGAGCATGGTGTTGTTGGATTTGCTCTTTTCGGCAAGCGTCTGCCTCGCGGCATATTTGGCTGCCGCGACCGCCGCATACAAGTAGTAAGGCAGGTCCCAAAATGCGAGGTCCAGGAATGCTCCGCCGACCGCATAGCCGGCCAGCGAGACCTGGACCATGGAGCCCAATGAGCCGGCCCAGGCCAGTTCGGGCACGCCCACGCTCTTGTTGCGCAGCCAGGCGCATTGGCGCCAGACCAGGAACCAGAAAGTCAGGAAGAAGGCCAGACCGATGAAACCCTGGCTGCCGATGACCTGGAAGTAGATGCTGTGGGGCACCAGAACCAAGGAGGTCAAAGGCGAATACTTCAACGACGCCATCGGACTTTCCCACTCGAAGCCGCCAGAAAGGGGGAACTTGTCCTTGGCGATGTTGTAGGCCGTCTCCCAGGCGTAAAGGCGAAACATTGCCGAAGCGTCTTCGCCGTAGCCCTGCAAGGTGTCCATCTTGTCGAACCAGTGCTCCGGCATGGCAGGAATAGCCAAGCCTGCAAGGGCCACCCCGAGGGCCAGCAGGACAAGCTTGTTTCGCCCACGCAGCCAGAGCAGTGCAGACATTGCCGCGATGGCCAGCATGGCACCGCGGGAATAGGTGCCCAGTACAGCAATAGAGCACAACACCATTGCGCCGATCAATGCGTGGCGAACCCACTTGCGGTCTGACTGCTGCATCAGGAAGTACAGCAGTGGTATCAGCATCGTCAGACCGACACCCAGGGAGTTGTTGCCCTCCATCACGCTGCCGGGCGGCCCGTTGACCATGAAACTGCCGCCGGTAGCCAGGACGAACACGCCACCCTTGGTGCCATAGAAGCCGAGCGATACCGCCAGCGTGGCCACCAGCAGGATGACGTCGCGCCGCGTCTCCATCACCAACATCAGGACGAAGGTCATGAGGAAGATCTTGGATACGCGTGAGAGGTATTCCAGCGCCGGATCGAACTGGAAGGCGAAGACCGTCGTGAGGCAGGTCCAGACGAGGAAAAACGCCAAAACGACTGCTGCAGCCCCCCCTTTGGGCTGCCTGTGCGCCTTGCTGAACAGCAGGGCAAGCAGCGTGACGACAGCGATGACCGCAGAGAACGGAAAGTCGTACGCCGCGCCCCAGGTCAACCGGTGCGGGTTCATCACGCCGAAGAGCACCCAGCCGAGGGCTCCGATGAACGGCCGTCGCCAGACCATCAAAACAATGGCCGCAAGCAAAGCGAAAACGAAGAGATCTCGCAGTGACATCGGTGATTCGGCTCAGGCCAGCCTCTCGGCGGAAGTGGCGTTCATGGCTGCAGTGCGCCGATGGTAGGGGCAAACCTGGCCTGTCCCATTGCCTCCCGTGCGCCTGATTTCACGCCTGGCCACGCCGCCAGCCAACCGGCAATCGGGAGGAGTGGCGTTTGGTGGCATGCTCATGGACCCTAACCGACCAGGCCGGCATTCGGCCACTTCGCCACGGACCGGCAAATTCAGCTGCGGCCGTGGCCTGCGGCCGCCCCAGTGGGCATGGGCTTGGCACCGTTGGCGACTTGCCGAGCGACTATGCTGCTGCCACGCGGCGCGGCGGCCGTTGAAACGGAATGAGCATGTTGAGTGGAAAGTGGTCTGCAGCAGGTGACCGGTGCCCGGTTTGTGAAGGCTCGCACACGATTGCGTTCAAGGCTCGGGCCCATGATGGCGCCGAAGGCAGCACGGTCGAGATCATCGAATGCAAGGATTGCACCTTTGCCTGGCAGTTCCCGCTCGGCCGATCAGCGGCTGAGAGCGTCGTGCATTTCCAGCAAAATTATTATCCTGTCGACGGCGTTCGGGCGGGATATTTCGAGGGCGACTACAAGCAGAAAACCGTCGAGGTCGAACTCGATTTCGTAGCGTCACTGCCGATCGAGGGGCGCCGCTTGCTCGACGTAGGTGGCGGTTCGGGTGCGTTCGGCGTTGCCGCCGCCCGGCGTGGTTGGCGGACCACCGTAGTCGATCCGGCATTGGATATCAGCGTACTCGATCAATTCGACGTAAGGGCAATGAAGGGCTACGCCACTGATCTTCCTGAAGACGAGGTCTTCGACGTCGTCACCATGTGGGATGTCATTGAGCATGTGGAGGACCCGATGATGGTGTTGTCATCACTTTGCGACCGAGTGGCCGAAGGTGGCTGGCTCATCCTGGAAACCGGCAACTACAAATCACGCGGGCGTGTCGAGGGAGATCGTCAGCACTGGATATACCAGCTCGATCATCGATGGTATTTTTCACCACAGTCATTGGGGGCGATGCTTGAAAGCATCGGCATGGCGGTTGTCGGCAGTGCGCAGAAGGTATTGAGGCCTGAATGGCGCGGGCAGGAAGATTATCCAGGACCGACCGTCCGGCAATTGGTGTCACGCGTTCTGCGTTCGCCGGGGCATCTGTCTGCCAGCCTGCAACTGCACAAGAATCTGAAGATTGCATCAAACTGGCCTCAAAGTGGCTTGGAGATATTCTGCCTAGCTGCCAGGCACAAGTCCTGAAAGTGTACCGACAATGACTTCAGGCTTCAAATCCACCCCAGCTGACAGCAGTATCGGGACCGCATGTCTATTGACGATTGTTATTCCAACCACTTGCTCCATCGCACGTGGCCCTTGTTTGCTTCGCGCCATCGACAGCGTCAAGCGGGCCACCGATCTACCGGTGCAAGTACTTGTAATTGCAAATGGACCTGCCGTTTCCACGGTTGTACTTGCCGAGGTGAGAGAAAGGCCGGAGGTGGTCGTCTTGCGGCAGGACGAGGGGTCTGCCCCGAAAGCCGTTGCGCTTGGTCGCATGAACGTGTATACGAAATTCTTCGGCGTTCTGGACGATGACGATGAATTCATGCCAGGTGCTCTCGGCCGCCGCATCGATGTGCTGCTGAAGGATCTTGATGCTGACGTTGCGGTGTCGAACGGGATGCGTGAAATTGCCGGGGTGCTATCGCCTATGCATCCGGGTTTGAGTGGAATTGAAGAAGATCCCTTGCGAGCCCTGCTGCACGCCAATTTTCTTGCCTCTTGTGCGGCGGTCTTCCGGAGCGGCAGCGTGGGCCCCGAGTTTTTTCAACAACCTCAAGAGTATGCCGAATGGACATGGCTGGGATTCAAGTTGTGCATAGCCGGCAGGAAATTCCGGCCAATCGATGCATACGACTACATCGTGCATGACACGCCGGCTTCGCTGTCGAAGTCGGCGGCCTACCATAGGAGTTATGTCTCGCTGTACGACCGCATGCTGAGCAATTCGCTGCCGACTTGGGCACGGCGCCGCATCCACGCGAAACGGTGTGCGGCATATCATGAGCTGTCAGTGCGAGCGCTTGATCGGGGCGAAATATCGGAGTCTCTTTCGATGCATTGGCGAAGTCTGCGGCCACCACATGGACTGCGGTATTTTCTTTACGGACGCCACATTGCCAAGCGTGCGCTGCCGTTTCGCAAGCGGGTCACCCGCTGAAAGGCCGTAGAGTCCTGTGTTTCGATTGTCAGAAGGGCAGAAAGTCGACGACTTGGTTCGATGCGCCATGGGGCGGGGCTTTGCGTGGGTGTTGTGTCGACTGGTCATTTCCGATGCAGTTTGTCTACCAATATGATGCGAAGGCGCTTCATTTCATCGCCAAGAGGATGGTGGCTGAATATTACAGCTACTACAAAGCCAATGATGCCGCCGCTGATGCCCAGCGTGAGCGGTGCCAACTTCGTCTCAGGTATCCATCCGAAAATGAGTACGGCGGCCAATGGTCCGCCCGCAGTGGCGGCCGCTACAGTGAAGCTGCGCATGCAGCAATGCGCCAGTGCACTCCATGTGAAGCGCACCTGTTGCCGGGTGTTATAAATCCAGGCGCTGATGCCAACGCAGCTCGCGAGCACCATTGCCGGGCCTAGCGCTGCCAGCCCGAGCAGGGCGCCCAGGGTTGCGGCGCACAGTGTTGCCGCCGCCATGACCAGGGTCGAATTCAACATTCGCCGCAGTTGCCCCGCACCGACCAGCGCAGCTGTACACAAAGGAATTGGCACTGCGACTGCTGCCGCGCAGGCCAGCCAGCGTGTCAGGGGCACCGATGGACCCCACTGTTCGCCGTACAGCAACATCGTCGCCGGATGCGCCAGCAGCACCAGGCCGGCAGTAAAAGACCAGCTCAGCGCGGTCAGATACGACAGCGCCCGGATAAACGGCTCGGCATAACTTCGACCACTTCGGGATTGCTGTGAAAACATCGACAGCGCGACCGAATACACGGCGTCGACAACCAGACGGTTGAACATCGCAACCAGCCCGTTGGCACGCGAATAGTAGCCCGCTGCGGCCATGCCCTGAAACTTGCCGAGCAAGAACTCGGGTGAGGCCGCACTGACGGTGTTGATCGCCGTCGAGCCTGTGAGTTGAACGCCGAAAGTCAACACCCGGCGCAGTTCCCGGGTTCCGGGTATCCAGGGATAGCCGGGCGGCCGGAAGAACATCGACACCCCCGCGTTGACCGCCGTGGCGCTCAGGCTGCCCCAGGCCAGGCTGATGGCGCCGTGGCCACGCCATGCCAGGAACATGGACACCAGTGCACCCACCATCGTGGAACTCAGTCGCATGACGGCGATGGCGTCGTAGCGCATTTCGCGCATCAACCAGGCATAGGTCAACGATCCGAAAGGGTTCACGAGGTAGTTCAGCGCCAGCAATAGCATGATGTCGCGAATGGCGGGTTCGCGGAAAAACCGCGCTGCCGGGGTGCTCAGCAAGGTAACCGTCAGTGCGAGCAGAACGCCGATCCCGAGTTGCACGGCCCAGACCGCCCGAATGCGATCGGTCGTGAGTTCCTTTTCCTGCACGAGGTAATTGCCGGCGCCCATGTCGCGCAGGGTGGCTGCCATGATCAGCAGAGCCATCGCGACCGAATACACCCCCAGTTCTGCCGGTGTCAGCAGGCGTGCAAGCACCATTGTCGAGACGATGCTGACCAGCAGACTCAAATAGCGGTCAAGCAGGGAAAAAGCGAGAGATTTGCGGACGGACACTTTGATTGGCTGGCCAGGCGGCACTTTCGCTTTGAGGATCGGAAAGGGCACTCGTCAAGTATCGAGTGTCGAGGAGGGCATGACTTGTCTGCTTCCTAGATTACTCTCGTTTGCCGCGAGCAATTTTCACCCTGTTTGCGCAATTTTCGAATGATCCTGTTCCAGGATTTGTGCAAGCTGCCGTGTTCTTTGCAGTCGTGAAGATGAGGCCACGGCAAGGGCATCCGGACGTAGATCGACTCCTCCGGTTTTAAGATGATGTGCGATGAGGGCAGCAATTTCTTCAGCAGAATCCAGGCGTGCTGTGCGCGACACGCCGGCCTCGCGCAGCACCGTGGCTGTATCGCCGGCAGGGTCAGTCAAACAAAGAATCGGGCGACCGGCGCGAATATATTCGTAAAGCTTGGCCGGCACCTGCTGGTTGCAGTTGGCTGCCTGCAGAACCAGCAGTCCATCGACCTCCAGCATTTCCTGCAGCGCGGCGAGGTAGCCTACGGAAGGGCAAATTTCGATATATGACGCTACAGCGTATTCCCGGGCCAACTGCCGAATCAGATCGTCATGAACAGCGGCACGCAGGCGAATTATCAGTTTCCCAGGCTGGATGGCGCCCCGGTCATGCAATATGCGCAGTGCGGCCATCAGTTGGCGTGGATCGCGCTCGTCTGGGTACACGATGCCACTGTGTAGCAGCACATGCGGGCCAGCGGTGGAGTCGGCGTGGGCGCGCTGGCCCGCAGCCGCGAACGATTCCTCGTCGTACCCGTTCTCCAGTACCTGCACCCGGCCGGCCTGGGCGGGATAGCGGCTGCGGCAATCTGCCGCCGCACCCGGCGTGGTGAACAGTATGACCCGCGCTTGCAAGACTGTGCGCTCCTCAATTCGTTTATAGGCGTGCCAAGTGGGAGCGTCTGTCGGGTAATCCACTTGCACCATCGGGTCGCGAAAGTCTGCCAGCCAGGGTAGCCCACTGCGGCGCTGCAGTTCGGCGCCGATGAGGTGAGCCGTGGCGATGGGGTAAGTGCTCCATATCGCCTGAGGTTGGTAGCGTTCGATCATCTGCATGCCCCGGCGGACAGCGTCGAAACGCCAGCTTGCCCATCGGTCAGGCCTTGCCATCGCGCCAATGTAGCGCCCGCTCAGCGACAGGTGGCGCGCAGTGTCGAGCGCAAAGGCGCGTTCCACGACGGTGCTGGCCGGCACATCACACATCTGATCGTCACTGGTTCGTTCGTAGGCTCTTGGATGGGTCGTCAATACCATCGGGGTCCAGCCGAAAGTCGGAAGCTGCTGCACGAAACGCAATGTGCGCTGAATGCCGCTGCTGCCCGCCAGAGGAGGGAAATGGTAGGCGATCATCAGCAGCCTGCGGGTCATGGCGCAGCGCAGTTCCTGCACACCGGCGCAGAGCTGATCGGCTTCTCGGCGGTCGGCAAGCGCTTATGAAGTGCAGAGTTCGATTCGCCCGAAACGAATATGACGACCGTGGCTGCGATCGGGATTTGCGCAGCAGACTGTCTGGAGTTTTTGCTCAGCATCACGGTGGCGGATCACGCCACTTGCCAGCCTCTTCGAGTTGCTTACGCAACTCGGGGCGTTCATAATCCATGGCAATTAATTGGTGCGCCTGCGTCAGCGCTTCCTCATATTGACCCAGTTCGATATAAATCAAACCGATGTTGAAATGTGACAAGGGATTGTCGCCGGCCTGTTTGACAGCCACGCTCATCTGGTTCAGCGCCTGCTCCTTTTGTCCGGTCTGGCCGAGGTGGCGGGCGAATATCAAGCGCACCACGGTGTCATCAGGAGCGAAGCGCACAGCCCGGTCGAGGTAACACTCGACGGTGTACAGCGCGCCGGCCGGTTTTACGGTCTTTGCCTTGACGCTAAGGCGAATCATGGCCATCAATGCGCGGTGGTGATTAGGGAATGCGCGCAGCGTGTAGTCCAGCTCGGCACCGATGGGCCCGGAGACTCCGCGCAGCAAGGCTTCAACGGGCGGCGTGAAGTGGCTGTCTTCGACGATCGGTAGCTTTGTCTTGTCCTTTCTGTAGTCGAAAGGCCCATACCCGTTACGCAAATCTCCGCAACTGTTGTTGGCCTGCGAATGCGCGCCCGAAGGGCAAAACGCCAGCAGCAAGCCTGCCAGGAGGACCATGCCGATGCCGAGCCCTGGCGATTGGGTGGATGGCTTGTTCATTGGGGCACCACCTTGAGTTCAGAGGCCGGATTGGTCTTGATCCGGACTGTATGCGTCACGAAGTTCTGATTCAGCCATTGGGTGAAGCATTCAAGCAGTCTGTGCTGCGAGCCGGCTTCCGAAAACGTGTGGTCCGCCTCTTTCATGTTCAAAAGCACGGTGTCAGCGCGTTGCAGTGCGGCCTGCCAATCGTCGTGCATCCGGGTGAAATCCGCAAACTCCTTGGCGGTGTAATCGTCAGCGCTCAGCGGCACCAGCACCGGCCCAGCGAAGGCGTTCAGGCCGTCCAGCATGCGTTGCCGAAAATCTGCGGCTGCCACCTCGCCGACAGAACCACGGGTGCTGCGCGAAGACAAGGCCAGTTTCAGGGAAATCGTCAGCTCTCGAACGGCTCGCAACCCGACGCCACCCCGCAACACTTTGCGCCAGAAGTCCGCAAGCAACAGCCGGCGCAGGTAGTAATGACGAACCTGTGTGCGCGCCAGGCTTTGCTCCGAACGTATCCAGGGGTTGGCCAGGCAGAGGCCGCGTACCCGGGGGTCCTGTGTTTCGCACAGGTAGATCAGGGAGGCCGAAGCACCGTCGCAAAGACCCCAGAGCACGATGCGTTTGACGGTCGGCAGTCTGCTTTGCAAGGCGTCGATCGCGGCCGAAATGTCCGCGCTCACATCTTCGAAGCTGCGAGGTTCGCCGCTGCTGTCACCCATGCCGCGGCAGTCGAAGCGGAGCGTCGGATAGCCGGCGGTGGCGGTGCCGCGAGCAAGCAGCGTGAATTGGCGGTGGCTGCCGGCTCGGTACTGAGGGCCGCCAACCACGATGACGATGCCTGTGTCGGCTTGAGTCGAGTCTGCAGGCTCGGCCAAGACGCCGAGCAAGGTGTCGCTTGCACAAGGGAACGCCACAGCCTGTTCGCGACAGTTCAATGTCGTCATGCCGGCGTACCCGCCGCTTGAAGCTGACCGCTGAGTTTCGTCGTCTGCTTGGCCTGCACGATCGCGGTCACAGTGGCTTCGATCAGCCCCGGTGCGTCCTCGATCTCCACGGTTTGCCAGAAGGTCGGGCCGTGTGTTGTCCGGCTTTGCACGCTCCAGCCTGCCGCCATCCAGTTCTCGATGCTCATCACGGCAGCCGGCGTCAGGGTTGCGTCTTCTCGTAGCGATACCTCCAGCCAACAGACCGCGCAATGCGCAAGGTCGTGCCGCACTGGTGGTTTCAGCGTGGCCCGTTCCAGCCCCAGACACAATTCCGGATGCAGCATGTAACCCGCCACTTCCACCCCCTTGCCCGCCGCGATGTCGCTTCGCAATTGCTCCATCAGCGCCTTTCCCTGCCCACCCAGCAGGTCGCCGGCTGCCTTCAGTCGCAGGAATTGCTGCAACAGCGGCTTGCCGGACGTCGGTGCCTGCCAGAAAAGAAAGTTGCAGGGTTCGCCCAGCAGCGGCGCGGCCTCTGCCGCCAGCAGGCAGCCGGCGCGCAGGCCCCACAGCCAGAGCGGTGCATCGGCTGCGCCTGCACCGCTGCGCTCGCGCAGCCAGCGGCAGGCCTGCGCCACGTCGGAAACCCAGCGTGCCCAGGTGGCGTCACCGAAGTCGCCTGCACTGTCGCCACAGCCCAGCAAGTCGACCTGCAGGACGGCAAAACCGGCCGCAGCCAGAGCGCGGGACTGCAACGCCGCCATGCGCCGCGACTTGTTCATTTCTTCGGCAAACGGATGCACATAGACCACCAGGCCGCGCACGGCGCCGGGCGGCACATGGTGCAGCGCGAAGCGCAGGCCCAAAGGGCCTGGCTCGAAGCGCAGGAAGAGTGGTTCGGGGTGGGGTGCCATGCGCCGGCTCGCCCTGCGGGCCTCAGCCCGCCAGCTTGGCGCTGACGAAGTCGGCCAGCGAGCCCACGGTGGCGAAGGCGCTGCCGTCGATCTCGTCATCATCGACGACGATGCCGAAACGCTCTTCCAGCGTGGTGATCAGCGTGACGACCGCCATCGAGTCGAGTTCGGGGATCGCGCCCAGCAAGTGGGTGGCGCGGGTGAACGCTGCGCCGCGGCCGCCCAGGCTCAGCACCTCGTCCAACACCCGTGTCACTTCGTCGACGATGTCCATGCCGCTTTCCTGGGAACTTGATGACAGAGAGGCTGCGATTCTAGGTCGCTGCCCTGCGCTACCCGGGCCGATGCCCGGTCAGCCGGCACGAGGCATGGGAATACATCACGCGGCGGCTGGCGAACTGTCAGGGGCGCTGCGTTAGAGTTTGATTGACGCAGGGTCGCATTGCGATCCACGCCTTCTTTCGATGTCTCGATGCCTGAATCCACACTGCTGCATGAATTGATCACGACGACGGCAGCATCGGTGCCGGCGGCGCCTGCGTTGGCCTTCGCTGACGGCGCCATGGACTACAGCGAGCTGGGTCAGGCCGTGTGCGCCTTCGCCTCGGGCCTCATCGGCCTGGGTTTGCAGCGTGGCGAGCGGGTCGGTATCTACCTTGAAAAGCGCTTCGAGGCTGTCATCGCCAGTTTCGGCGCGCCAGCGGCGGGGGCGGTCTTCGTGCCCATGAACCCGCTGCTGAAGGCCGAGCAGGTGGCCTTCATCGCCCAGGACTGCGAGGTGCGTGTGCTGATCACGTCGCCTGAGCGGCTGGCGTTGCTGCTGCCCTTGCTGGAGGGCTGCCCGGCGCTGCGCCACATCGTCGTCACGGGGCTGCCCTTGGCCATGCCGGTTCTGCCCACCCACCTGGGCCTGACGCCCTGGGCCGAGCTGCTTGCCGCGCCGCCATGCGGTGGCCACCGTGTCATCGACACCGACATGGCGGCCATCCTCTATACCTCGGGCAGCACCGGCAAGCCCAAGGGCGTGGTGCTCAGCCACCGCAACATGGTGGCCGGCGCCAAAAGCGTGGCTTCCTACCTGGGAAATGGCCCAGCCGACACCTTGCTGGCGGCGCTGCCGCTGTCCTTCGATGCCGGTTTCAGTCAACTCACCACCGCCTTTCACAGCGGCGCGCGTGTCGTGCTGCTCAACTACCTGATGCCGCGTGACGTGCTGAAGGCCATGGAACGCGAGCAGGTGACCGGGCTGACCGCCGTGCCACCGCTGTACATCCAGCTCGCGCAACTCGAATGGCCGGCCACCATTGCGGCGCGGCTGCGCTACTTCGCCAACACAGGGGGCCGCATGCCCCGCGAGACGCTGAACGCCTTGCGCCGGCGTGTGCCCGGTGCCCGGCCGTTTCTGATGTACGGCCTGACCGAGGCTTTCCGCTCGACCTATCTGCCGCCCGAAGAGGTGGACCGCCGGCCCGATTCCATCGGCAAGGCGATCCCGAATGCTGAAATCCTGGTGCTGCGCGACGACGGCAGCGAATGCGCTGCCGATGAACCAGGCGAGCTGGTGCACCGCGGCCCGCTGGTCGCCCTGGGTTACTGGAACGACGCCGAGAAGACCGCAGAGCGCTACAAGCCGCTGGCCCCCGGCACCGGCGCGCGCCCGGCCGGGCTGCAACTGCCGGAATACGCGGTGTTCAGCGGCGACACGGTGCGGCGGGATGCCGAGGGCTTTCTGTACTTCATAGGCCGGCGCGACGAGATGATCAAGACCTCGGGCTACCGGGTCAGCCCGACCGAGGTCGAAGAGGTGCTGTATGCCACCGGGCTGGTGGGGGAATGCGCGGCGCTGGGAGTGGAACATGCGGTGCTCGGCCAGGTGATTCATGTGGTGGCCACGCCGCCGGCCGGCAGCGAGCCGCTGGACGTGGCCGCAGTACTGGCGCTGTGCCGTAACCGCATGCCGGCCTACATGGTGCCGGCGGTTGTTTTAGGCGTGCCGGGTCCGTTGCCACGCAACCCGAACGGCAAGATCGACCGCAAGCTGCTGGCCGCCCAGCGCGAGCAGGCTGGCCCGGCATGAAGGCCCTGACACGCCCCGGGCTGCGTACGCTGGTGCTGCAGCACGCCGCAGCCTTCGATGCCAGCGCGGCCGCCAACCCTTTTGCCAGCGCCGAATGGACGCTGCACTTCATCGACCAGGTGGCGCGTGACGACTGGCAGTTCTGGGCGGCCGGCGACTCTGGCGGACTGATGTTGCTGTACGCCGAGGCCTCACGACCCGGTGAGCTGCACGCGCTGACCAACTATTACGCCTCGCTCTACTCCCCGGCGATCGCGTCCGCCAGCGGCCGGCCAGACGCTGCCGCGGCGGTGGCGGCGCTGATGTCCGCCGACCAGGCAGTGGCCACCGTCGATCTGGCGCCCATGGCGCAAGCAGAAGCCGATGGGCTGCAGCAGACCTTTCGCGCAGCCGGCTGGATGACGCGGCGCTACAGTTGCTTCGGCAACTGGTATCTGCCTTGCGAAGATCTGAGCTTCGAACAGTTCATGGCCGCACGGCCGTCGCAGCTGCAGCACACCTGGCGCCGCAAAGCCAGGAAGTTCAAGCCCGGCGCGGCCCAGGCAAGGCTGCAAATGGTGACCGCGCCGGCCGAGGTTGAGGCGGCGATGCAGGCCTATGCCACCGTTTACGCGCAGAGCTGGAAACAGGCTGAGCCCTACCCGACCTTCGTGCGCGACTGGGCCTTCATCTGCGCCGAACAGGGCTGGCTGCGGCTGGGCATCGCCTGGGTCGGCGAGACGCCGATCGCCGCGCAGTTCTGGTTCACGATGAACCGCCGCGCGTATATCTTCAAGCTCGCCTATGACGAGGCGCATGCCCAGTGGTCGGCCGGCACCGTGCTGTCGGCGTTTTTGTTCCAGCACAGCCTGGATGTGGACCGCGTGGTCGAGATCGACTACCTGACCGGCGACGATGCCTACAAACAGAGCTGGATGACCGAGCGCCGCGAACGTGTAGGTGTCATTGCCTGCAACCCACGCTCCTGGCGCGGCCTGATGCGCGGCGCCTACGAATGGGCCGGCGCGTTGCGCCAGCGCTGGCGGCCTGCAGCCGCCGCGCCTGTGCCGTTGGCCGCACCTGCAGCTGCCGAAGAGGCCCGTACCGCATGAACAACACGAACCGCTTGCCGCCCGTCCACACCGCCATGGTCGGATTCGAGGGTCTCGACGGCGAACTGCGCGTCGGCGGCGAGGCCCTCGGCCTGCTCGCCGCCCGTGTCGGCAGCACACCTTTCTACGCCTATGACCGCGCCTTGCTGCGTGGCCGTGTGGCCGAGCTGCGTGCCGCGCTGCCCCCGGCCATCAAGCTGCATTACGCGATGAAGGCCAACCCGATGCCGGCGGTAGTGCAGTTCATGACCGGGCTGGTGGAAGGCATCGACGTCGCTTCGGCCGGCGAGCTGAAGGTGGCGCTCGACGCCGGTGCCCACCCGGCCGAGATCAGCTTCGCCGGCCCCGGCAAGCGCGACCCCGAATTGCGCCAGGCGGTGGCTTCGCGTGTGCTCGTCAACGTGGAGTCGGCGCGTGAATTGCCGGTGCTGGCGCAGGCCTCGCAAGACTTCGGCCTGCCGGCGCGCGTGGCCTTGCGCGTCAACCCCGACTTCGAGCTGAAGGGCTCGGGCATGAAGATGGGTGGCGGGCCCAAGCAGTTCGGCGTCGATGTCGAGGTGGTGCCGCAGGTGCTGGCCGGGATGAAACGCCTGGGCCTGGCCTTTGAAGGTTTTCATCTGTTCGCCGGCTCGCAGAACCTGAAGGCCGAGTCGATCTGCGAAGCGCAGCTGAAGTCATATGAACTGGCGCTGCGGCTGGCTGAACATGCGCCCACGCCGGTGCGTTTTCTCAACCTGGGCGGCGGCTTCGGCATTCCTTACTTTCCGGGCGAGCAGCGGCTGGACCTGTCGTCCATAGGCGCCAACCTCGAAGCCCTGCTGGCGCGGGCGCGCCATGAGCTGCCCGAGGCGGCCTTTGTCATCGAACTCGGCCGCTACATGGTGGGCGAGGCCGGTATCTACGTCACTCGCATCGTCGACCGCAAGGTCTCACGCGGGCAGGTCTATCTGGTGACCGATGGCGGGCTCAACCACCATCTGTCGGCGTCGGGCAATTTTGGCCAGGTGATCCGCAAGAACTACCCCGTGACCATCGTCACTGCCGCCCAGCGCCGCGGCAGCAGCGAACGCGAAACGGCCTCGGTCGTCGGCCCGCTGTGCACACCGCTGGACCTGCTGGCCGACCGCATGGAGCTGCCGGTGGCGCAGGTGGGCGACCTGGCGGTCGTCTTCCAGTCAGGTGCTTATGGCGCCAGTTCCAGCCCGCAGGCCTTTCTCGGCCATCCGGTGTGTGCCGAGGTGCTGGTCGGCTGAGCGGGTGCGTGAAGACGGGTGAGGACCGGTGAGGACCGGTGAATGAGGGCAGGACCTTGCGGTCCCGCTTGCCGCAGTTTAGTATTACGTTCGTAATAACGAAAGCCTGCCATGACCACACTCAAGCTCACCCAGATCGGCAACTCCGTCGGCCTCATCCTGCCGAAGGAAATTCTGGCCAGGCTGAAGCTGGAGAAGGGGGACACGGTGTTCGTGACCGATGCACCGGGCGGCGTGACGCTGACGCCGTACAGCGGCGAGTTCGAGGATCAGATAGTCGCAGCACGCGTCATCATGAAGAAGCGCCGAAACGTGTTGCGCGAGCTGGCGAAGTAGTGCCATGGCGAACTGGAATTGGCTGAACTCGGCCCTGCTGCTTGCCATCCACGACGAACAACTGGCTGAACACGGCGGCGCTTCGGGGCTGCGTGATGAAGGTTTGTTCGAGTCCGCGCTGGCCCGGCCTTTGAATCTGGTTGCTTACGGAAACCCGGACGTGGCCGATCTGGCTGCGGCATATGCCTATGGACTGGCCCGAAACCATGCCTTCATCGACGGCAACAAGCGCACCGCCTTCGTCGCGCTGGAATTGTTTCTCGACTTCAACGGTCATGAACTGAACGCCGATGACGTGCAGTGCGTGCTGACGATGCTGGCCGTGGCTGCCGGCACCCTGGACGAAACCAGCCTGGCCGAATGGATCCGGCAGCATCTGCAGCCCAGATGAGCCTGCCTGGCGCGTCCAAGCTTGACGGCCCGGCCCGGCGACCGCGCCATCGCCGATCAGGCCGGCGGCTTGAAGCAAACCAGCGTCTTGCCATGCTGTGCTCCGCAGGGCTGGCATTGGTCAGCGCGCTGCTCTGTCTGGCGCTCGCCATTCACCATCCGCTGTCAGGCACCGCCGCCCTGCTGCTGTGTGCCGCGCTGGCACTGGCAGTGGGCCGCGAGCCGCTCTTCGGTTTTGCACTGTTGCCGGCCGTGCTGCCGGCCATCGGCTTGATGCCCTGGACGGGCTGGCTGACCTTCGAAGAGCTCGATCTGGCCGTGCTGGCGGTGGCCGCGGGTGGTTACGCCCGGCTGGCCTGGCGCCCTCTCACCCCGGCCGGCGTGGCTGCAACGGCCGGAGCGACGGCCTTGAAAAGCCTGCTTCTGTTGGCCTACGGCGCCGCGCTGCTGGTCAGCATGGGCCGTGGTTTTGCCGATGCCGGCGGTTTTGCCTGGGGTTGGTGGCAGGGCTATCACGAGCCGATGAACAGCTTGCGTGTGGCCAAGAGCTTTTTCCTGGCCTTGCTGCTGCTGCCGCTCTGGCGCGCCACGCAGCGCGCTGCGCCCGGGCGTGCGGCCTCCTGGCTGGGCAGCGGCCTGGCCACCGGCCTGGCGGTGGTGGCGCTGTTGGCGGTGTGGGAGCGCTGGGCCTATACCGACTTGGGCAACTTTTCGTCTGACTACCGCACCACGGCGCTGTTCTGGGAGGTGCATGTAGGCGGCGCCGCATTCGATGGTTTCCTCGCGCTCACCATGCCTTTCGCGGTGCGCGAGATGTTGCGCCCTGCGGCGCCCTGGCGCGGTTTGCTGGCGGCAGCCGGCGTGGTGCTGGGTGCGTACGCCTGCCTGACGACGTTTTCACGTGCCGTCTACATTGCTGTGCCGGCCGGCTTGATGCTGATGGCGCTTTTGCAGACGCTGGCCGGGCGCCGCTTGCGGCGCAGCCTGGGCGCAGACGCAGCGGCTCCTGTCGGCTGGCTGCCGGCGTTGGCCGCCTGTGTGCTGTTTGCCGTCGACGCCGGCCTGGTGTTCACCACCAGCGGCTACCGCGGCATGCTGGCCCTGCTGGGTGCGATCGCCTTGCTGCTGCCCATGGGCGTCTGGCTGCACCGCCTACCGGGGCGCGGCTGGGCAGGCGGCTTGCTGGCGGGTCTGGCGCTGGCCGGCTTGCTGGGCATGCTGTCCTACCTGCTGCCCAAGGGCCCGTACACGGTGTATGCGCTGGCCTGGGCAGCCGGCGCGGCGCTGCTGGTCTGGGCAGGCCGGCGCGCCGTGCCCTGGCCAGCCGCGTTGACCGGCGCGCTGCTGCTGACGGTATGGCTGGGGCTGTTGGCCTCCATGGGACGGGTGGCACAGCACTGGGGCGGTGAGCGCGCCCTTGCGCCGATGGCCGGTGCAGCCTTGCTGCTGCTGGTCTTTGCGGTGTGGGCCAGCCGCAGCCGGCAAACGCTCTGGCCGGCGTCGTACCGGTGGCAAGGCAGCTTGATGGGTGCGCTGGCGGCGATCGCGTTGACGCTTGGGGTGCTGTTCGGCGGGGCCTACATGGGCGACCGTTTTTCCACCGGCAGCCAGGATCTCGACGGCCGTTTTCAGCATTGGACACGCGCGTTGTCTTTGCTGAACGATCCCTCGGCCTGGGCTTTCGGCAAGGGCACAGGCCGCTACCCTGCCAACCATTTTCTTTCGGGCCGGGCCGATGACCAGACCGGCGACCATCGGCTGCGCGGCGAAGCGCCGGCACAGCACCTGGTGCTGACCGCTGGCAAACACGACCAGGGCTGGGGCGTGTTCTATCGCATGTCGCAACGTGTGCCGGCCTTCGCTGGTCCGGTGACGCTGCGCTTCGACGCGCGGTCGGAAGCCGACACGGCGCTGCATTTCGAGATCTGCCGCAAGCACCTGCTCTATGACGACGGCGGCTGCATGATCTCTTCAGCGTCCGTCAAGGCGATGCCCGGCGTGTGGCAGCCCGTGTCGGTGCAACTGCCGGGCAAGGGCTTGTCTCACGGCGACTTCTTTGCGCCCCACTTCCTGACCTACTCGATGGCCGTGGCAAGCCCCGGCCACTCGGTCGAACTCGACAATCTTCGCGCTACCGACGCCCGCGGCCGTGAGTTGCTGGTGAACGGCAACTTCGACGATGGCATGGCGCGCTGGTTCTTCTCCAGCGACCGTCACCACCTGCCCTGGCACATGAAGAGCCTGCTGCTGCACGTGCTCTTCGAGCAAGGCGCGGTCGGGCTGGTGCTGTTCATAACGCTCGCGCTGGCGCCGCTGTGGCGTGTGACGGCGGGCAGGGCGCGCGGCCATTCGCTGGCGCCGGCCATCGCCGCGGCCATCGTCGGCTTCCAGGTCGTCGGCCTCGTCGACAGCCTTCTCGACGCGCCGCGCGTGGCCTTTCTCTACTGGTTCCTGGTCGTCGTGGCCCTTGCCTTGCCGGCCCGAACCGGTGAGTTGCGCGGGGCTACTGTGCCGTCACCCTAAAATGCGCGGTTCGCCCGCAATTGCCGGGCCTGCCACAAGGATTCACAACGTGTTCATTTCAGAAGCTTTTGCCCAGACCGCGCCTGCCGCTGCCACCGGCGGTGCCGAGTCGATGTTCGGCTCGATGGCCCAGCTACTGCCGCTGGTGCTGATGTTCGTGGTGCTGTATTTCATCATGATCCGCCCGCAGATGAAAAAGCAGAAAGAGCACAAGGCGATGGTCGAGGCCATCGCCAAGGGTGACGAGGTCATCATCGGCGGCGGCTTGCTGGGCCGCGTGGCCAAGCTCGGTGAGTCGTTCCTGCACGTCGAGGTCGCGAATGGAGTCGAAGTGCAGGTGCAGCGCGCCGCCGTCGTCCAGGTGCTGCCCAAGGGCACTTTCAAGTAAGTCCCGTATCGCCCGCCGGCCTGCCGCCACAGCGGCGGGCCTGGGCTCCGCCGCACTTCTGGCGCGGCGTTAGGAAGCTCCCATGAACCGATTCTCCTGGTGGAAGTACGCGATCCTCGGCGTGGCCTTGCTGGTGGGCCTGCTCTACACCGTGCCCAATCTGTACGGTGAGGCGCCCGCGGTGCAAGTGTCGAGCGGCAAGGCCACCGTCAAGGTCCAGGCCGATCTGGCCGTGCGTGTGCAGAAGGCGCTGGACGCCGCCGGTCTGAAGCCCGACTTCGTGCAGTTCGAAGGCACCTCGGTGCGTGCACGTTTTTCCGACACCGATCTGCAGATCAAGGCCAAGGACACGATCACGCGCGCCCTGAACCCCGACCCCGCGGACCCGAGTTACATCGTCGCCCTGAATCTGGTGTCACGCTCGCCCGAGTGGATGGGCAAGCTGCGCGCCCTGCCCATGTACCTGGGCCTGGACCTGCGCGGCGGCGTGCACTTCCTGATGCAGGTCGACATGAAGTCGGCGCTGACCAAGAAGGCCGAGGCGCTGACCGGCGACATCCGCACCTTGCTGCGTGACAAGAACATCCGCCACACCGGCATCAGCCGCGACGGCAATGTGGTCGAGGTGCGCTTCCGCGACGCCGCCACCGCGCAGACCGCGCAGAACCTGCTGACCGACCAGTTGCCCGACCTGCAGTGGACGCAGCTGGCCGAGGGCGGCGAGGTGCGCCTGACAGGCGCGCTGAAACCCGCCGCGGCACAGCGTGTGCAGGAACAGGCCGTCAAGCAGAACATCACCACGCTGCACAACCGCGTGAATGAACTCGGCGTGGCCGAGCCGGTGATCCAGCAGCAGGGCGCCGACCGCGTGGTGGTGCAGCTGCCCGGCGTGCAGGACACCGCGAAGGCCAAGGACATCATCGGCCGCACGGCGACGCTGGAAATCCGCATGGTCAATGAGAGCACCGAAGCGCGTGACGCCGAGCGCGGCAGCGGCCCGGTGCCCTTCGGCAGCGAGCGTTACGTGGAGCGCGGCGGCCAGTCGATCATCGTTTTCCGCCAGGTCATCCTGACCGGCGAGAACCTGACCGACGCGCAACCCGGTTTCGACGGCCAGACGCAGGAACCCACGGTCAACCTGACGCTGGACGCCAAGGGCGCGCGCATCTTCCGCGACGTCACGCGTGACAACGTCGGCAAGCGCATGGCGATCCTGCTCTTCGAGAAGGGCAAGGGCGAGGTGGTGACGGCGCCTGTGATCCGCGCCGAGATCGGCGGCGGCCGGGTGCAGATTTCCGGTCGCATGACCACCGCCGAGGCCACCGACCAGGCGCTGCTGCTGCGCGCCGGCAGCCTGGCAGCACCCATGGAGATCATCGAGGAGCGCACCATCGGCCCGAGCCTGGGCGCGGAGAACATCCAGATGGGCTACAACAGCGTGATCTACGGCTTCCTCGCGATCGCCGTGTTCATGTGCGCCTACTACCTGCTGTTCGGCGTGTTCTCGTCGCTGGCGCTGGCCTTCAACCTGCTGCTGCTGGTGGCCATGCTTTCGATGCTGCAGGCCACGCTGACGCTGCCGGGCATGGCGGCCATCGCGCTCACGCTGGGCATGGCGATCGACGCCAATGTGCTGATCAATGAACGGGTGCGCGAAGAGCTGCGGGGTGGGGCGCCACCGCAGTTGGCCATACAGGTGGGTTACGAGCGTGCGTTTGCCACCATCCTCGACTCCAACATCACCACCTTGATCGCCGGTGTGTCGCTGCTGGCTTTCGGCTCGGGCCCGGTGCGCGGGTTCGCGGTGGTGCATTGCCTGGGCATCCTGACCTCGATGTTCTCGTCGGTGATGTTCTCGCGTGGCCTGGTGAACCTCTGGTACGGCCGGCAGAAGAAGTTGAAGTCGGTGTCGATAGGTCAGGTGTGGCGGCCCGACGGCGCGGCCGGCATGATCAGCCGCGACACCCCCGATGCGCCTGACGCACCGTCCGCCAAGGCCTGAAGGAGAGAGAAGATGGAATTCTTCCGTATCAAACGCGACATCCCCTTCATGCGCCATGCGCTGGTGCTGAACGCGGTGTCGTTCATCACCTTCGCGGCGGCGGTGTTTTTCCTCACCACACGCGGCCTGCACCTGTCGATCGAGTTCACCGGCGGTACGCTGATCGAGGTCGAGTACTCGGAAATGGCCGACATCAACCGCACACGTGCGACGGTGGAGGCCCTGGGTTTTGGCGAGGTGCAGGTGCAGAAGTTCGGCACCTCGCGCGACGTGCTGATCCGCCTTCCGGTGCGCGGCGATGTCAAGCAGGCCGACGTGGCTGGCGGTGTGTTTGCGGCGCTGTGCAAGGCCGAAAGCGGCAGCGTCGCCATCAAGCAGTACACGACGCCGCAGGGCGAGCAGGTCAGCCGGCCATCGTGCAGCAACGCGGCCGGCGCAGAGCCGCTGCGCCTGATGCGCACCGAGTTCGTCGGCCCCTCCGTCGGTTCGGAACTCGCGCGTGACGGCGCGCTGGCGCTGGGCGTGACGGTGCTGGGCATCATGGCTTACCTGGCGTTCCGCTTCGAGTGGAAGTTCGCGGTGGCGGGCATCGTCGCCAACCTGCATGACGTGATCATCATCCTCGGCTTTTTTGCCTTCTTCCAGTGGGAGTTTTCGCTGGCCGTGCTGGCTGCGGTGCTCGCGGTGCTGGGTTACTCGGTCAACGAGTCGGTGGTGATCTTCGACCGCGTGCGCGAGACCTTCCGGCGCTTTCGCAGGCTGTCGCCGCACGAGGTCATCGACCACGCCATTACCAGCACCACCAGCCGGACCATCATCACGCACGGCTCGACGCTGATGATGGTGCTGTCGATGTTCTTCTTCGGCGGGCCGACGCTGCACTACTTTTCCATCGCGCTGTCGATCGGCATCCTGTTCGGCATCTACTCGTCGATCTTCGTTGCTGCCGGCATCGCGATGTGGCTGGGCGTGAAGCGCGAAGACCTGGTCAAGACGTCGGCCAAGGACATTGACCCGAACGACCCCAACGCCGGGGCCGTGGTGTAGAGTCAAAGTGCATTTCAGCGATCACGACTAGGGCCACGACACGGCAGCCATGATGGTGACGAGCGCCGATCCATCAAGTCTTCCGGGTCAGGCGCGTCGCATCTATACGGAAGAACTGGTCAAGGGGCTGGTCGGGCTGGTGCAGGTGGCGCTCGACGAAGCGCGTGCGCTGCTCGACAAACCCAGCGAACACGCGGTCTTCATGCGCCGCCGGGAACTGGTCAACCTGTTGATGCAGGGTGCGCAAGGCTGGCACCGCGGCATCGTCGGTGGCTTGCGGCAGGCTCTGCTGCACGGTGTGTCGGCGTCGCGGGTCGGTGACCTGCCTTTTCCTCAGGCCACCAGTGCGCAGCTGACGCTGGTCGATGACGACACCATCGAGCTGGAGATCGTCACTTCACGCCTGGCGCTGGCGATCATGGACCGTGCGTCCTGGGAGTTTTCGGACCTGCGCTCACGCGTCGCACACCTGGAGCACCGCGCCGAAATCGAGCCGCATGACCTGCTGCGCGCCCATGTGCTGGCGCGTATCGTCTTCGACTCCTGGCGTGCCGCCGGTCAGACGCTGGAAGGATGGCGTGAGCTGCAGCCGGTGTTGCACGACGAGTTTTCTCTGCTTGTCGAAGAGGCCTACCACGAGGCCAATCGCTGGTTGATGCAGCAGGGTGTGCTGCCCGAGGTCGACCTGCGGCCCTTCATCCGCCGCACCCGTACGCACCCGCAGGCTGCGCAGGGCTGGCAGCCTTCGCGCGGACAGACCGGTGGGCACTCCGGCGGCCATTCGGGTAGCCATTCGGGCGGTTCGGGCGGGCCGGATTCGGTGTCCTACGGCAACCCGTCGCGCGGCAGCTTCCCGGGCTCTGGCGGCGGCGGCCTGATGCAGGGTGCGGTGGGCGAAGAAACCCGCCTGATGACCCGCACCGGCCCCCTGCCCCGCAGCCGTGACCACGCCGAGGCCGTACTCGGCCGCCTGAACCGGCTGGTCGGCCGCCACCTGCCGCAGTTCGCGCAGTCCACCCGGTCTGCCGGACTGTCGCCTGGCCTGGCCAAGGCGATAGACACCGCGCAAGCCGGCATCCGCCAGCGACTGGCGCCAGCCACCCAGCAGGGCGAGCCGCTGGTCACCACGCCGGTGCTGCTGGAAGAACTGCACCAGCGCAAGCAGGTGCTGAAGAAGGCGGCGGCCACCGCTGAAGAGCGCGCCACGATCGAGATCGTCGCGCTGTTGTTCCAGAGCATCCTGACCGAAGACCGCATTCCCGCCGCGGTGCGCGTCTGGTTCGCGCGGCTGCAGATGCCGGTGCTGCGGGTGGCCGTCAGCGAGCCCGACTTTTTCGCCACCATCGACCACCCGGCGCGGCGCCTGATCGACCGCATGGGCGCCTGCGTCATGGGTTTCGACGCCGGCGCCCGCGGCAGCGGTGACGGGCTGGAAGTCGAGATCAAGCGCATCGTGCAGGTCGTCGAGGCCTACCCGGACACCGGGCGCCGCGTCTTCCAGACGGTGCTGACCGAGTTCGAGAAATTCCTCGAACATTACTTTCAGAGCGAAAACGAGGCCACCAAAAAGGGAGTCTCGCTGGCGCAGCAGATCGAGCAGCGCGAAACGCTGGCGATCCAGTACACCATCGAGCTGCGCCGCATGCTCAACGAGGTGCCGGTGCAGGAAGGCGTGCGCCAGTTCCTGTTCCACGTCTGGGCCGACGTGCTGGCGACGGCGGCGGTGCGCTACGGCGGCCAGGGCGAGCAGACGAAAGTCATGAAACGTGCGGCGGCCGACCTGATCTGGTCGGCCGCCGCCAAGGTGACGAGAGACGAGCGCGCCGAGGTGATCCGCCGGCTGCCGCCACTGCTGAAGTCGCTGCGCGAAGGCATGAGTGCCGCCGGCATGGACACCGTCAAGCAGGACGAACAGATCCAGCAACTCAACAATTCGCTGGCGGCGGCCTTCACGGCGAAGGCTGCCGTCATCCCCGACGAGCGCCTGCGCGAGCTGATGGAGCGGCTCGAAACGCTGGAAGAGTTGCTGCCCGATTCCGAGCACATCGACATCGACGAGTCGATGGTGCTCGACCTCTCGGGCCATCAGAGTTCGGAGCTGGACATCGTGCTGGAAGGCGGCTCGATGCCGACGCCGGCGATGGTGGCCTGGGCGCGCGAGCTGCAGGTCGGCAGCTGGTACATGCTGGACCACAAGGGCCGCAACGAGCCTGTGCAGCTCGCCTGGCACGGCATGCGCAAGCAGCTCTCGCTGTTCGTCACGCCGCAGGGCCGCTGCGTGCTGTTCCAGCAGCACCGGCTGGCGTCCTTCCTGCAGGCCGGCCTGCTGCTGCCGGCGCAGGACGAGGCGCTGACGGTGCGCGCCACGCGCTCGGCTCTGGCCAAGCTGGACGTGGATTCGTCGCGCCTTCTGAACTAGCGGAAACCGGCGGAACCCGCAGAACTGACGCAGCGCGAGCGCCAGGTTCAGTGGATCAGCCGGTCTTCTGGGTCGACGAAGAGTTCGTCGAGGATCAGCGCGTCGGGTTCTTCGCCCAGGCTCCAGAACACCATCAATACGATGATCTTCAGGTCGTCGAGTTCGAGCGGGCCGATGCCGATGGCCGTGGCGCGGTCGATCACCATTTCGCGCATGGGCGGCGGCAGTACACCGGCTGACTCGAGGAAGCAGATGAAGCCGATCGACTCTTCGCCCAGCAACTCGGTCTCGGCTTCGGTGTAGATGCGGATGCTGCCGCTGCCCTGGCTGCCGGTGCAGGACTCGGCGCTGCTGGCCAGACCGTCCAGCCAGCGAAGCGCTTCCTGGATTTCATCCGTCTCGAAGCCCACCGCGCTGAGTTTGCGGCGCAGTTGCGGGTGCTCCGGGCAGGCATCGGGCCGCCAGTAGTTCTCGTAGAGATACACGAGTACATCGAACATGAATTCACTATAACCCAGCGGCAGCGGGCGTCCGCCCGAGTCCGCAGGTTCCGGGCGGGCCGGAGTGACTTCGTTCCGCTATGCGAAAGAGGGTTTGAGAATACAAAATCGCTGTTTGAGCCGGGTTGCCGCTCTTTTGACGGCCGAAACGGCCGGAAACCGCGAAATGCCTGCCCTCGACGCTGCCCGGAGATCTCTTCAGGCCAGCAAACGACGCTGGAACAGGCCGCCCGGCAGGCGCGCCACCTGGCCTGCCAGTTCGAGGTCGAGCAGCCGGGCGGCCAGTTCGTGCGCAGGCCAGCCGGTGCGCGCCATCAGCCCGTCCAGCGTCACGGGGTCCTGTCCGAGAGCCGACAGCACTGGATCGTGTGGCGTGGCGGAAACGGGCGCCGCCGTGGCGACCGTCGGTGCAATCACCGGCGTGGCCGGCGGTCGCGCGGAGCCACCCTTGCCGGACAACGCGTCCACGATCTCCTCGGGCGTCTCGACGAGCATCGCGCCCTGGCGTATCAGCTCGTGGCAGCCGCGCGACTGTGCCGCGTGGATCGAGCCGGGAATGGCGAACACCTCGCGCCCGCTCTCGTTGGCCAGCCGCGCGGTGATCAGCGAGCCTGAGCGCAGCGTGGCCTCGACCACCAGCGTGCCCAGCGACAGCCCGGCGATGATGCGGTTGCGCAGCGGAAAGTTCTCGGGCAGCGGCGGCGTGCCGGGCGTGAATTCGCTGATCAGCACGCCGGCCTCGGCGATGCGGTGCGCGAGGTCGCGGTGTTTGCTAGGGTAGACGCGGTCCAGGCCGGTGCCGACCACGGCGATGGTGCCGGTCACGCCGCGCAGCGCGCCTTCGTGCGCCGCGCCGTCGACGCCCAGCGCCAGCCCCGACACCACCACCAGCCCGCCGGCGCTGAGGCCGGTGGAAAAGGCGCGTGCGTTGTCCGCACCCTGGGGCGTCGGCTGGCGGCTGCCCACCACCGCCACCGAACGTGCCGACAGCAGCGCGGGAGCGCCTTGCACATAGAGCAGCAGCGGTGGGTCGGCGGCCTGCAGCAGCAGCGGCGGGTAGCGTGCGTCACCCAGCGTCAGCACATGGCGGTTCGGCGCGCCTTGCAGCCAGGCCAGCGCGGTCTGCAGGCGTTCGGCGTACTGTGGAGGCTCGTGGCTCAGCGCCGTGGCGATGCCGCGGTGGCTGGCCTCGGCCAGCGCCGCGGTGCTGGCGCTGAAGATGTGTTCCGGCGAGCCGAATGCCGTCAGCAGGCGGACCGCCGTGTCGCGCCCGACACCCGGCGTTTCCAGCAGCCGCAGCCAGGCTGCGAATTCGTCGGCGTCCAGAGTCAGGGCTGGGTGAAGCGGTCGCCGGCGCTGACCGGCTCACGCACTGAGACGATCAGCGCGTAAGAGACGCGCTCGAAGACGCGGAAGACGTAGAGCAGACCGTGGCGTTCATCGGGCAGCATGATCGGCATGCGCGTGCCCTCGGTGCGGTCGACAGCAGGCAAGCCGGCGCGCCACAGTGCCAGCACATGGCCGCGTTCCATGCCGTCGCGCTTGCCGCGGTTGAGAGCCACGATCTGGTTCTGGCCGGCGTTCAGGCCGTCACCGTAAACCGAGACGATGCTGCCGGTAACGGGCCCGGAGGGCGCGTGCGGCATGAAGGCGGAGAGGTCGCGCTGCGGCGTCGGAGAGAGCCGGTCACCCACGCCGGCTTCGAGCCGGGTGCTGCTGATCACGAAGGTGGCGGGCACGATTTCGAGCTTGCCGTTGGTGCCCATTCGCTCTTCGCCCGGGCGCACGGCCTCGGCAGTGCCGACGAAGCGGCCCTCATAACCGAGCACCTCGCGCGTATCGGGGTCGAGCATCGGGCGCGGCTCGCGGAACAGGCGGAAGTCGCGCGCGCCGGCCAGATCGCCGCGCACATAGGCGGTTTCGCCGCGCGACACCATCACGCGGCCCTCCTGGGTGGCCACGATGCGCGGCGCGAGTTCGAGTTCATTGCCGTCGAAGACCACCGCCTCGTTCAGGAACGGGCCGATCAGGTGCAGCGGGATGGCTGCGATGGCGCCGTTGTCTAGCAATTCGCTGCGAATCCGCGGCGACAGCCTGACGGTATTGTTCGGCGGGCCCGCTGCCTGCCCCAGTTTCAGCGTGGCGCGGCCGTTTTCCTTCACCAGCACCAGAACCTGGCCGGGGTAGATCAGGTGCGGGTTGCGGATCTGGTCCAGATTCATGCCCCAGAGCTCTGGCCAGCGCCACGGCCCTTTCAGGAAGATCTTGGAGATGTCCCACAGCGTGTCCCCGCTCTTCACGGTGTGCGAGTCGGGAGCGTTGGTCGCCAGTTCGGACAAGGGCACGCCGGCCTGCGCCACCTGCTGTGCGGTGCCGCGCTGTTGCGGCGTGATCGGGAAAGCAGGCTCGGCCGCCGCCGCCGCGCCGGCCGCCGCCAGGGACAACAAGGCCGAGGCGAGCGTGAGGGTGGCGCTGCCGTGGCGGTGGCCAGGGCGATCGCTGAAGCGCATAAGGCTGAGTCTCCCGGCAACTTTGCCGCCTGCTCGGAGCAAGCCACAATGATGCACAACGTGTGGTGATCGAGCACCCGGCGCGCAAGCGCCGGCGAGTTCCGAGAAAATGCTCACTTGGATTCACAGATTCTGCCCATAAACCATTGATATCGCAACGAAACTGACGTCAGCGGCCGTGCGGCGTGACGCCTGTCACGCCAGCCGCCGTTGCGCAGCGTCCACAACCGTTGCAGTCTGTTTCCGCGTGTTGCCAGCCGCATCGAACCATGGCCCGCTTGCCCATTCTCCGCTTCCCCGATCCCCGCCTGCACACCGTGGCCAGGCCGGTGTCCGCCGTCGACGTCCGCATCAAGCAACTGGTGGCCGACCTGCTGGAAACCATGTACGGGGCCGACGGCGTCGGCCTGGCCGCCACGCAGGTCGACGTGCATGAACGCCTGCTGGTGATGGACACCTCGGAGCAGCACGACCGCCCGCAGGTGTTCATCAACCCGCAGATCATCGCCGCCAGCGCCGAGATGCATGTGGCCGAAGAAGGTTGCCTGTCGGTGCCGCAGATCTACGACCGCGTCGAACGCCATGCCCGTGTCACCGTGCGCGCGCTGGACCGCGAGGGCCGTACCTTCCAATTCGAGGCCGAGGGCCTGTCGGCGGTGTGTGTGCAGCATGAAATGGACCACCTGCTGGGCAAGGTCTTCGTCGAGTACCTGAGTCCGCTCAAGCGCGACCGCATCCGCACCAAGATGCTGAAGAAGACGCGCGACGAGATGCGTGGTGATTGAGCCGCCGGCTGATGCGATGGCGGGCGGAGGTTTGAGAGTCGCCTTCGCCGGCACGCCGGAGTTCGCCCGCGTCGCCTTGCGGGCCCTGGCCGCCGCCGGATTCACGGTGCCGCTGGTGCTCAGCCAGCCCGATCGCCCGGCCGGCCGCGGCCTGAAGCTGCAGGCCTCGCCGGTCAAGCTGCTGTCACTTGAAAACGGCTGGCCGGTGGCGCAGCCGCGGAGCTTGCGGCTGGACGGCAAGTTCCCCGACGCCGCCGCTGCCGCCCGCCAGGCATTGGAAGACGCCGCGCCCGACGTGCTGGTGGTGGCCGCCTACGGCCTGATCCTGCCCGCCTGGGTGCTGGCCTTGCCGCGCCTGGGCTGCCTGAACATCCACGGCTCGCTGCTGCCGCGCTGGCGCGGCGCCGCACCTATCCACCGCGCCATCGAGGCCGGTGACGGCCAGACCGGCATCACCATCATGCAGATGGACGCCGGTCTGGACACCGGGCCGATGTTGCTCCGCGAGCCCGAGTCGATCAGGCCGGACGACAGCACCGGCACACTGCACGACCGCCTGGCCGCACTCGGCGGCCGCCTGATCGTGCGCGCGCTGAATGATGCTGCCGCGGGTCGGCTGCGGCCCGAGGTACAGCCCGCCGAAGGCGTCACCTACGCCCGCAAGGTCGAGAAGACCGAAGGCGCGATCGACTGGCGGCAGCCGGCAGAGTTGATCGAACGCCGGGTGCGCGCCTTCGATCCGGCGCCCGGCAGCCATTTCGACATGGACGGAGCGGCCGTCAAACTCTGGCGGGCCGCCGTGATACGGCGTGGCGCGGCGCCGGGCACCTTGCTCGACGCGGGCGAGGGCCGGCTGCTCGTGGCCTGCGGCGAGGGCGCTCTAGAACTGCTGGAACTGCAGGCGGCAGGCGGCAAGCGGCTGGCGGCGCGGCAGTTCCTGCACGGCCGCACGCTCACGGCCGGAACGGTCTTGCCGGTGGGCTGAGCCCTCAAGCCCGGCCGAGCGGGTGCCGATAACCCGGTCATCCCCTCGTCGGCCCGACCCATGCGCCTGCTTCGTATCCTGCTGTTGACTTGCCCCCTGCTGCTGGCAGCCTGCGACATGCTCGGCATCGAACCCGCCAGCGCCGTGGCCGGCCGCCGTGAAGCCGAGGGCAAGGCGGTCGGTGGCGCATGCCGCCACGCCGGGCGCGCCATCGAAGACTGCTACGGCCTCAACAAGAAGGCCGACAAGGCGGCGATCTTCGCCGGCTGGCGCGAGATGAACGACTACATGCGCGAAAACAAGATCGAGGTGGTGGCCCCGGCTCCGCCGCCGCCGGCGGTGGCTGACTCGGCCGATGCCGCCGATGCCGCCGACGCTGGCTACGCCGAACCTGCCAAGAAGCTGGCCAAGGCCGCTGCAGACAAGAAGCCCCACTGACCGGTAGCGCGGGCGGCCTGCCTTGGCCGCCGCTCCGTCGGCCGGGCCCGACGTTTCATCGCCGCTTCTTCCCGTGCGTCGCAAGGCAGAGGCAAAAGCGCGCGCCTTGCGACACAGTGGACACCCTGCCTTCCACGGAGTCGATCTCATGAACCTGCGCGCACTTCTCATCCAGCCCCCGGTCGTCGTGCTGCTGGCCGCGCTGTCGGCCGGCCTGCTCGTGCTGTCGCCCGCTGCCGAGGCCGCCACCCGCGGCTCTGGCAAGCCGGCCACCGAGGCGCGCGCCGTGGGTGAGTTCGAAGCGATTTCGGTGGCCGGCAGCTTCGACGTGACGGTGCGCCAGGTAGCCACGGAGACGGTGGAAGTCAGCGCCGACGACAACCTGCTGCCGCTCATCGAGACCGTGGTCGAGACCACTTCGGCCGGCCGCACCCTGGTGCTGCGCTTCAAACGCGGTGAAAACGTCTACCCGCGCGGCAGGGTGACGGTGGCGGTCGACGTCGTCAAGCTGAGCTCGCTGGCCATCACGGGCTCGGGTGACATGCAGGTGGGCGCGTTGAGGACGCCGGCGCTGAAACTGTCGATCGCCGGCTCGGGTGACGCCCGGCTGCAAGGCCTGGCGACCGACAGTTTCGAGATCCGCATCGCTGGCAGCGGCGACGTGCACGCCGACGGCAGTGCGCGGCAACTGCGCCTGAACATCGCCGGCAGCGGCAACGCCGCGCTCGGCGATCTGGCGGCAGACGACGTCGGGGTCAGCATCTCCGGCAGCGGCGATGCGAAGGTCAACGCGGCCAGGGCGCTGAACGTCTCGGTGGCCGGCAGTGGCGACGTCGTATACACCGGCAGCCCGACGACTCTGAAGACCTCGGTGGCCGGCAGCGGCAGTGTCGTGAAGCGCTGAAGCCTCGGCGGCTGACCGCCGTTGAGCTGACCCAGCGGCACGCGCGCGTGCCGCACGCGGGTGGGACAATCAGCCTGATGTCTTCCATTGCGGCCACCTGGCGCCACCCAGAATTCAGGCGCGGCGCGCGCGAGATGACCGGCATCGCGATGGGCATCGCCGCCTGGGGCCTGATCACCGGCGTGGCAATGGGCAAGAGCGGGCTGGGCGTGCCGCTGGCGCTGATGATGTCCTTCCTGGTGTTCGCCGGCAGCGCACAGTTGGCGGTGCTGCCGCTGATGTCGGCCGGCGCGCCGATCTGGGTGGTATGGGCGACAGCGCTGTGCGTCAACCTGCGTTTCATCATCTTCAGCGCCGGCTGGCGGCCATACTTCGGCGTCTACCCACGCAGCGTGCGCCTGCGCATGGCCTATTTCAGCGCCGACCTGAACTACGTGATGTTCATGCAGCGCTTCCCAGAGCCGAAGCCGGCGCCCGAGCAGCCGCCGTACTTCTGGGGTGGCGCAGTCACGAACTGGTTTTCATGGCAGGTGCCTTCGGTGATCGGCATTTTCGCGGCCGAGCGCATTCCGCCGGCCTGGGGCATCGGATTCGCCGGCACGCTGGCGCTGCTCGGCCTCACCTGCTCGCTGCTGAATGACCGCGCGACCTGGATCGCCGCGGCCGTGGCCGGCTGCGCCGCCGTGGCTGCCTACGCGCTGCCACTGAAGCTGAACATCGTGGTTGCCATCGCCGCAGCGGTGGCCATCGGCCTGCTGCTCGACCACGGCACGCCGCGCGAGGCGGCGCTTGTGGAAGACCGCACTTGAAGGCACTGCGATGAGTTTCTGGGAAACCGCCATAACCATCTTAGGCCTGGCCGTGCTCACCGCGCTGACACGCGGCTTCTTCCTGCTGCCCGAACGCGAGGTGCCGCTGCCCGTCTGGCTCAAGCAGGGCCTGCGCTACGCACCACTGGCCGCGCTGGCGGCGGTGGTGGTGCCCGAGGTGGTGATGACGCAGGGCCATCTGATCAGCACCTTCAAGGACGCGCGGCTGTACGCCGCCGCCGCCGCGGCGGGCTACTTCTTCTGGCGTCGCGGCATCCTGGGCACCATCGTCACCGGCACGGCGGTGATGCTTCTGCTGAGGCTCGGAGTGGGCTGGTAGTTACTCTGGCACCGTCTGCCGACGCAGCCACGTCTGCGACACTCGTGCCTGCCTCTGAAATCACCCACCCAACCGAACTACACGCCATGAACGTCATCCGTTTTTCCGATCTGATCGCGCAGGGCCGGGTGGCCGGCAAGCGCGTCTTCATCCGTGCCGACCTCAACGTGCCGCAGGACGACGCCGGGCACATCACCGAAGACACGCGCATCCGCGCCTCGGTGCCCTGCATTCGCATGGCGCTCGACGCCGGCGCGGCGGTGATGGTCACCTCGCACCTGGGCCGGCCGACCGAAGGCGCGTTCAAGCCCGCCGACACGCTGGCCCCAGTGGCCGCGCGGCTGGCCGAACTGCTGGGCTGCGAGGTGCCGATGCTGGCCGACTGGACCGACGGCGTGACGGTGGCGTCGGGCCACGTGGTGCTGCTGGAAAACTGCCGCGTCAACAAGGGCGAGAAGAAGAACGACGAGGCGCTGTCGCGCAAGATGGCCGCACTCTGCGACATTTTCGTACACGATGCGTTCGGCACCGCGCACCGCGCCGAAGCCAGCACCTACGGCATTGCGCAGTACGCGCCGATTGCCTGCGCCGGCCCGCTGCTGGCCGCCGAGATCGACGCCGTCACGGAGGCCCTGGCGCACCCGAAGCGGCCGCTGGTGGCCATCGTCGCGGGCAGCAAGGTGAGCACCAAGCTGACCATCCTGCAGAGCCTGGCGTCCAAGGTCGACGGCCTGATCGTCGGCGGCGGCATCGCCAACACGTTCATGCTGGCCGTCGGGTTGCCGATCGGCAAGAGCCTGGCCGAACCCAGCCTGCTGGCCGAGGCGCGCGCAGTGATCGAGGCGATGAAGGCGCGCGGCGCCGCCGTGCCGATCCCGGTCGACGTGGTGACCGCCAAGGAATTCAAGGCCGACGCACCGGCCACCGTGAAAGACGCCGCCGACGTGGCGGAAGACGACCTCATCCTCGACATCGGCCCGCGCACCGCAGCCATGCTGGCCGAGCAGTTGAAGTCGGCCGGCACCATCGTCTGGAACGGCCCGGTCGGCGTGTTCGAGTTCGACGCCTTCGCGCATGGCACCGAGACGGTGGCGCGTGCCATCGCCACCAGCCCGGCCTTCAGCATCGCCGGTGGTGGCGACACGCTGGCGGCCATCGCCAAGTACGGCATCGAAGGCGACATCGGCTACATCTCCACCGGCGGCGGCGCCTTCCTGGAAGTGCTGGAAGGCAAGACGCTGCCGGCCTTCGAGATCCTGGCCAAACGCGCAGCCGGCTGACCGAAGCAGGCGCCGCGCCGTAACCGGGATGTAATCGGCGGGCCCCGGGCAAGGCCGATAATTCGGCCGCCCTCTACCCCTCCGGAGCCGCCCTTCCATGACCCGTGCCACCAAGATCGTCGCCACGCTCGGCCCCGCGACGAACGACCCCGAGGTGCTGGAACGTCTGTTGCGCGCCGGTGTCGACGTGGTGCGGCTCAACTTCAGCCATGGCAAGGCGCAGGACCACATCGACCGCGCCACGCTGGTGCGCGAGCTGGCGGCCAAGATCGGCAAACCGGTGGCGCTGATGGCCGACCTGCAGGGGCCGAAGATCCGCGTCGGCAAATTCGAGGAAGGCAAGGTGGTGCTGGTGGCCGGCCAGCCTTTCGTGCTGGACGCGCAGCGCACCGAGCCGGGCAACATCGATGTCGTCGGCCTGGACTACCGCGAACTGCCGCGGGACGTGAAGCCCGGCGACAAGCTGCTGCTCAACGACGGTCTGATCGTACTGGTGGTCGACGCGGTGCGCGGCGAAGAGGTGCACACCATCGTCAGGATCGGCGGCGAGCTGTCCAACAACAAGGGCATCAACAAGGCCGGTGGTGGCCTGACGGCGCCGGCGCTGACGGCCAAGGACATGGAGGACATCAAGACGGCGGTGAGCTTCCAGTGCGACTACCTGGCGGTGAGCTTCCCGAAAAACGCCACCGACATGGAGATGGCGCGCCAACTGGCCAACGTGGCCGGCGAGGCCTTCCGCTACAAGCCGGCGATGATCGCCAAGATCGAGCGCAGCGAAGCAATTCCGCACCTCGAAGCAATCTTGCGCGCCAGCGACGGCATCATGGTGGCGCGTGGTGATCTGGCCGTGGAAGTGGGCAACGCGGCGGTGCCGGCGCTGCAGAAGAAGATGATCCGCATGGCGCGCGAGCTCGACAAGGTCGTCATCACCGCCACGCAGATGATGGAAAGCATGATCCTGGCGCCGGTGCCGACACGCGCCGAGGTCAGCGACGTCGCCAACGCCGTGCTCGATGGCACCGACGCCGTGATGCTGAGCGCCGAGACGGCCGCCGGCAGGTACCCGGTGGAAACTGTGGAGCAGATGCATGTCATCGCGCTGGAGGCCGAGCGCGCCGAAGAAGTCGAACTCGACGCCGACTTCAGCAAACGGCGTTTCGGGCGCATCGACCAGAGCATCGCGATGGGCGCGCTGTTCACCGCGCACCACCTGGGCTGCAAGGCGATCATCGCGCTCACAGAGTCGGGATCTACGGCGCTGTGGATGAGCAGGCACAACATCAAGGTGCCGATCTACGGCCTGACTTCGAAACTGCTGTCGCAGCGCCGCATGACGTTGTACCGCAACGTGCAACCCATCCTGATGCCCAAGATGGCCGACCGCGACGAAGCGCTGGCCAAGGCCGAGGCGGTGCTGATCGAGAAGGGCGTGCTGAAGCCCGGCGACACCTATGCCATCACCTGTGGCGAACCTATGGGCTACCCAGGCGGGACCAACATGCTGAAGGTCTGCAGGGTGGAGTGACCGTCCCCCCCCCCCGAAGCGCCTGCGGCGCTCCCCCCCCCCAGGGGGCGGACGCTGGCGGACCGGCGGAGCCGGATCCGCGGCGTCTGCTTGAGGGGGCATGGGCTGCGCCGTGCCGTTTTGGGGGGCGTGCTGCTTGTTCGGCGCGTGGTTTCGGCGTGATGACTCGCAAGCCTTCGGGGGCTCTGGCTCCGCACCATGGCGCTCCTGAACTCCGGGAGCGTGTGTCATGGCCGAGACGAACTACATCCGCTGGTTTCGCGAACTGTCGCTGACCGATCTGCCGCTGGTGGGCGGCAAGAATGCATCGCTCGGCGAAATGTTCCAGGAACTGATGCCGCTGGGCGTGCGCATACCCGACGGGTTCGCCGTCACCGCAGTGGCCTACCGGAACGCGCTGGACGCGGCCGACGCATGGTCGCCACTGCACCGCCTGCTCGACAAGCTCGACAAGCGCGACACCGATGCGCTGTCGCGAGCCGCCGCCCGCGCCCGCGACATCGTCTAAGGGGCGCCGATGCCCAAGGCCGTCGAGCAGCAGTTGCGTGCCGGCGGGCGCGCGCTGCTCGAACAGGTCGGCCCGGACCTCAGCGTGGCCGTGCGCAGTTCGGCCACCGCCGAAGACCTGCCGACCGCGATCTTTGCCGGTCAGCACGACACCTACCTGAACATCCGCGGTGAGGAAATGCTGATCGACGCCGTCAAGCGCTGCCAGGCCTCACTGTTCACCGACCGCGCCATCAGCTACCGCACCGACCAGGGCTTCGACCACTTCAAGGTCAGCCTGTCGGTGGCGGTGATGCAGACGATGCGCAGCGACCTGGCCAGCAGCGGCGTCATGTTCGGCATCGACACCGAGTCGGGGCACCCCGACGTGGTCTTCATCACCGGCGCCTGGGGACTAGGTGAAAACGTCGTGCAGGGCGCCGTCGACCCCGACGAGTTCTACGTCCACAAGCCGACCTTTCGGCAGGGTTTTCGCAGCGCGCTGCGGCGCACACTGGGTGACAAGCAGATCCGCATGGTGTACGCGCCGGGCCGCACCCGCGGGCCCGTCATCAACCGGCCGACGCCGAAGGCCGACCGCGCGCGCTTCTGCCTGAACGACGCCGATGTGCTGGAACTGGCCAGTGCGGCGATCCAGATCGAGGATCACTACAGCCGGCGCGCCGGCGAATCGCGGCCGATGGACATCGAGTGGGCGAAGGACGGCCCCGACGGCAAGATCTACACCGTGCAGGCACGGCCCGAAACAGCGGTGTCTCAGCGCACGGAGCACCTGATCGAGGAATTCGTGCCCGACGGCAGCGGCCCCGTGAAGGCGGCCGGCCGCGCGGTGGGCACCAAGATGGCCAGCGGCCGGGTGCGACTGTTCACAGACGGGCGCCACCTGTCGGCCTTCCAGCCCGGCGAAGTGCTGGTGGCCGACACCACCGCGCCCGACTGGGAGCCTGTGATGATGACGGCGTCGGCCATCGTCACCAACCGCGGCGGCCGCACCTGCCACGCCGCAAATCGTGGCGCGTGAACTCGGCGTTCCCGCCGTGGTGGGTGCAGAACATGCTACCGAGGTGCTGGCCACAGGCGAGACGGTCACCGTGTCCTGCGCGGAGGGCGCGGCCGGCAAGGTGTTCGAGGGTGAACTGGCCTTCCACAAGACCGTCAGCGATGTCAGTGAACTGGTGAGCGGCAAGTACAAGCCGAAGACCGCGATCACGGTGATCCTGGGCAATCCGGAGCTCGCCTTCCAGACCGCGATGCTGCCTTGTGACGGCGTCGGCCTGGCGCGCATGGAATTCATCATCAACCAGCACATCAAGGTGCACCCGATGGCGGTGCTGCACCCCGAGCGCATCGTCGACGCGCTGGTGCGCGCGCAGGTGCAGGCGCTGTCGGCGCGGTATGCCGACGGCGCCAGCTTCTTCGTCGAACGGCTGGCAGAAGGCGTGGACACCATCGCCGCAGCCTTCTTCCCTCGGCCCGTGATCGTGCGGCTGTCGGACTTCAAGAGCAACGAGTACGCGGCCTTGCTGGGCGGGCGCGACTTCGAGCCGCACGAAGAGAACCCGATGATCGGCTTCCGGGGCGCGGCGCGCTACATCCACCCGGCGTATGCCGAGGCCTTCGCGCTCGAATGCCGGGCCACGAAGCGCGTGCGCGAGACGATGGGCTTGGTCAACCTGAAACTGATGGTGCCCTTCTGCCGCCGCCTGGTGGAAGCATGCCGTGTGCTGGCCGCGCTGGCCGAACATGGCCTGGTGCGCGGGGAAGGACCGAATGGCAGCCGGCTGGAGGTCTACGTGACGAGCGAGATCTCGAACAACGTGCTGCTGACCGACGAGTTCTTCGAACTCTTCGATGGTTTTTCAATCGGCAGGAACGACCTGACCCAGCTGACACTGGGCGTCGATCGCGACAGCGCCATCGTCGCCGGTTCCTTCGACGAGCAGGACCGCGGCATGCTGAAGATGCTGAAGCTGGCGGTGGAAGGCGCCCGGCGCAACGGCCGCCATTCCGGCATCTGCGGCCAGGCGCCGTAGGACCACATCGAGATCGCGCGTTACCTGGTCGAACTCGGCATCGACAGCAGCAGCCTGACACCCGACCGCGTGCTGCGCACGATGCAGGTGGTCAACGACATCGAGCGGGCGCGTGGCGGCCGCTGACCGGGACCTGCGCTCAGGCGGTGGCCGCGGCCGAGCTGGCGCTGGCGCTGGCGCTGGCAACCATCGCCGCGACGCGCGGTGTCATGCCCACGGGGCGCAGATCAAGGTCCGGGTGAGCGCGGACGAAAACCCGGAACAACTCGTCTGCAAAGCCGTGGCCGAGGTCGGCAATGCCGGTGAAGTCGAGTTCCGCGCAGCGAAAGTCCTGCAGCCGGGCGGTGGCGCGCCGGGCCTGCGCGCGCGACTCCAGGCCGCTGCGTGCGTCGGTCATCAGCGCCAGCGGCACGGAGGTGGTCTCGAAGGCGTAGCCGCGGGCGTCGGTGCTGTGAGAGCGCATCACGTCATCGAGCGTTCGCTGCGTGTCGATCGCGATGCCGAGATAGATCGAAGTGCCGCGGCGCGCCATCGGCTTGCCGGCCACCCAGCACCGGCGGTCCCAGCCGCGAAACTGGAACGCGGCCTGGTTGGCGTGCAGGTCGAACATGTCGGCCAGCCTGGAGGTGAAGAACAGGCCATGGCCGAGGTGGCGTTCGGGCTGGCTGGTGAGTTTGCCCTTGCCGAGTTCCAGCATGGCCAGCGTAGGGTTATCGATGGCGAACGACTGCTGGATGCGCTCGAAGAGACCGCAGCCGTCGTCCGACACCAGCAACTGCAGGTGCAGCGGCGTTTGCCGCATCGACACCGTGACGCTGCCGCCGCCACTGTGGTCGACTGCGTTGTTCAGCAGTTCGGTGAACGCATGCTGGGCCAGCCGGGTGACATTCGCGGGCAGGTCGAAGAAGGGCGCGAAGTCGCGCGCCCAAGGCAGGTCTTCCTGCAGGCCGGCCAGCGCGTAGCGCTGCACCACCTGCTTGAGCGCGCCCGGGCGATAAACCGGCCGCCGCAGCGTGCCGCTGCGGCACAGCCACTGCGCCGCCACCAGCTTGCCCAGCAGGAATTGCGACGAGCGGCGTGTCACGCCCAGCCGTTCAGCGACCCGAGTGGCCAGCGCATTGCCATGTTGCTGGGCGGCCACCGTGATCCAGGCCGTGACGGAAGTCAGATCGATGCGGGACATGCCGGCGCCTTTCCAGATGCGGCAACCATGCCGCGCAGGTTGCCAGTGTCGGCGTCGCGCGCGCCGTATGAAGCGGGAAAAGAGGGTCTTCCCGGGCCCTGTTCCGCGGCGCGGCGCTGGCCCGCAAAACATGGCCCCGTATGGGCGCCATCGCTAGAATCGAAGAAGTTTCAGCCCGGTTACCTCGACGGCGAGGCCACGGCTGCCCGAATCCTTCAACGTTCCGGAGATTGACGATGCCACTTGTCTCGATGCGCCAACTGCTGGACCATGCCGCCGAAAACGGCTACGGCATTCCCGCCTTCAACGTCAACAACCTGGAGCAGGTGCAGGCGGTGATGTCCGCCGCCGCCGAGGTCGGCGCGCCCGTCATCCTGCAGGCCAGTGCCGGCGCACGCAAGTACGCGGGCGAGCCCTTCATCAAGCACCTCATCCTGGCGGCCGTGGAGTCGTGGCCGCAGGTGCCGCTGGTGATGCATCAGGACCACGGCCAGAGTCCCGACGTCTGCAAGGGCGCGATGGACCTGGGGTTCAGTTCGGTGATGATGGACGGCTCGCTCGAGGCCGACGGCAAGTCGATTGCCAGTTTCGAATACAACGTCGAAGTCACCCGCAAGGTCGTCGACATGGCACATGCTCTAGGCGTGACAGTGGAAGGCGAACTGGGCTGCCTGGGTTCACTCGAAACCATGCGCGGCGACAAGGAAGACGGCCACGGCACCGAGGCCACGATGACACGCGAGCAACTGCTGACCGACCCCGAGCAGGCGGCCGATTTCGTCAACCGCACCCAGCTCGACGCGCTCGCCATCGCCATCGGCACCAGCCACGGCGCCTACAAGTTCACCCGCAAGCCCACCGGTGACATCCTGGCCATCGACCGCATCAAGGAGATCAACCGGCGCATCCCCAACACGCACCTGGTGATGCACGGCTCTTCGAGCGTGCCGCAGGATCTGCTGGCGATCATCCGCGAGTTCGGGGGCGACATCAAGGAAACCTACGGCGTGCCGATCAGCGAAATTCAGGAAGCCATCAAGTTCGGTGTGCGCAAGATCAACATCGACACCGATGTGCGGCTGGCGATGACCGCCGCCACGCGCAAGTATCTTTTCCAGAACCCCAGCAAGTTCGACCCGCGGGACTTCCTCAAGCCTGCACGCGAGGCCGCCAAGGCGATCTGCCGCCAGCGTTACCTTGAATTCGGCTGCGAAGGGCAGGCCGGCAAGATCCAGCCGCAGTCCCTGAGCGAAGTGGCGCAGCGTTATGCCAGCGGCCAGCTGAAGCAGTTGGTGAACTGAACCAGGATTTTCGGTCGCTGGGGGTTTGACGAAGGGCCGCCACAGCGGCCCGTCGTCGTTTCTGCGTCAAACTTGGGGCTGAACCTTTCGTCCACAGGCACGTCATGACCACTACGCTCTATGAATCGAACCTGCACTCCCTGCCATTGCTTGCCCGGGGCAAGGTGCGCGACAACTATGCCGTGGGCAATGACCGGATCCTGATGGTGGCGTCTGACCGCCTTTCCGCCTTCGATGTCGTACTGGGAGAGCCGATTCCAGGCAAGGGCGAGATCCTCACGAAGATGGCCTTGTTCTGGTTCGACAAACTTGCCGATGTCGTGCCGAACCACCTGACCGGCGAAGACCCTTTGTCGGTGGTGGCGCCCGACGAGGCGGAGCAGGTGCGGGGCCGTTCGATGCTGGTGAAGCGTCTGCAGCCTTTGCCGGTCGAGGCGGTGGTGCGCGGCTACCTGGCCGGATCCGGTTGGAAGGAATATCAGCAGAACGGCACGGTGTGTGGTGTTGCGCTCCCTGTCGGACTGCAACTGGCAAGCCGCCTGCCCGAGCCGATCTTCTCGCCGGCGACCAAGGCCGCGGCGGGTGCGCATGATCAGAACATCACATTCGAGCGCATGGCAGAGATAGTCGGGACTGATATTGCCGAGCAGATACGTTTGGTATCGCTGCGCTTGTACAAACTGGCTGCAGAATATGCGCTAGCGCGAGGGATCATCATTGCGGACACCAAGTTCGAATTCGGTCTTGATCGGAATGGCGTCGTGACACTGATGGACGAAATACTGACGCCCGATTCATCGAGATTCTGGGCGTTCTCCACCCATCGAGTTGGAGAAAACCCTCCGAGCTTCGACAAACAGCCGATTCGGGACTGGTTGGAGACGGTGGAAATGGACGGGCGCCTTTGGGGGAAGTGTGCTCCGGCG
>Ga0105046_10000096_pt1 | contig 92771 bp, 72 predicted proteins | sample MAT03_FD_78385 | JGI IMG/M metagenome (GOLD analysis project Ga0105046, IMG submission 78385) | Freshwater microbial communities from Lake Fryxell liftoff mats and glacier meltwater in Antarctica - MAT-03 (megahit assembly) | ecosystem: Environmental > Aquatic > Freshwater > Ice > Liftoff... | reverse complement strand
CTATACGCCCGCCCCCCATACCCGTCAAGACCACAGACGCCCCAAATTACGGCTCGCCGACGCCGCCGCGGGCTCCTCACAGCTTCGCCCGCGCAGCCGCGGGCTCCTCACAGCTTCGCCCGCGCAGCCGCGGGCTCCTCACAGCTTCGCCGAGGCCACCGTCTCCCGTTCCTTGTCGTCTAGCCCGCGTTCCCAGGCCTCCGCCGACTCGGCATCGTCCGTGGCAAGCTCCGGCGTCTCCCGGGTCCCCATCAAGTAGTCCGCCAGCGGCAACGTCACGTTGAAGTTCACCTTCGACATGCGATCCAGGCGGTGGTGATGGGTGTGATGCGCCAGCAGAAACTGGAACACGCGGTTGTTCCGCAGACCAAAGCGCCGTTGCGTGGCCTCGTCGGTGTGATACATGCCGTGCAGCACTTCATAGGACATGTAGTACAAAAGGGCCGTCACGTAGAAGATCCCCACCACGCCCGGACCGCGCAGTGCCCAGCCGAGCAACGCCGCTGGCAAGCCCAAGCACAGAAGGATCAGCATCGTGAACCAGGGCATCAGAATCAGCCCCAGATCTTTTGTGTTGCGAATGGGCATCGTGTTGGGCAGAAAAGCCCGGTGGTGCACCAGCGTGTGGTTGACGTACAGGACGCGCGCACCGGGCGGGAAATCCTTCGGATGGTGCATCGGGTTTTTGTGGAAGGTCCACTCGACGAAGTTGGCCACCAGGCAAAACGGGATCACGAACAGCCAGTCAAGGGGCTGCGCCAGCGTCGACAGTGCAACGGCGCCCAGTAACAACGGGATTGCAATCGACAACGATGTGGCGATGTGTTTGCTCGGAGAAAAGTACTGGATGAACTTGTTCCGGTCGAACTTGGCAACCACTTTGGGCAACGGGCGTTTGACGGCAGTTTCCATGATTTTCCACCTCGGCTTTCGCGGTGTCTTTCTCAAGTATGCCCGATTCCCTGGGCCGCACAGAATTTTGATGCCGGGGCTTTGCGGCCCGACGCGGGAAAGGTAGAACCCCTGCATGCCCTCGTTTGATGTGGTTTCCAAGGTCGATCTGATGGAGGTCGAAAACGCCGTGAACGTGGCCCAAAAAGAGGTCACCACCCGCTACGATTTCCGCGGCACGAACACCACCTTCGAGCAAACCAAGGAGGCGATCATCGTGCGCACCTCGGACGAGATGCACTTGAAATCCGCCCTTCAGGTGTTGCGCGAACGCTTCGCCAAACGCGGCCTTCCGGCACGTTGCCTCGAAGAAGAGCCCGTCGAACAGGCCTCCGGGCAGTCCCTGCGTCAGAACCTCAAGATCAAGCAAGGGATTGATAAAGAAGCCGCCAAGATAATGGTGAAAGATCTGAAAGAGAGCAAACTAAAGGTTCAGACCCAGATCCAGGGCGACGAACTGCGAATCACGGGCAAAAACCGGGACGATTTGCAGACCGCCATCGCGTTTTTGAGGCGGCAGGACTACAAGGTCGACCTGCAGTTCGAGAACTTCCGCGACTAGGAATTTGGACCCCACAGCAGACCGCCGCGTATGAGCCGCGTATGATCGGGGCATGGCTTGTTTGCTTGTGCCCGCGCTCCCAAAGCGCTCCCGCTTTCGGCTTTACCCGCTTTTAGCCCTGGCATTGCTCGCCACCTTTGCCTGCGAGCCCAAAAAACAGCCCGAAACCACCTCGCGGCAGTCGAAATCCCCGGGTTCCGGGCTGCCAGCGGAGATGCCAGTGCCGTGGAAAGCCCAGCCCGTGCTCAAACCCGGACAGGTGTTTGCGCTTTCGCCTGACCGTCCGATGGTGCAGGACGAAAAGGCCGCCAGGGAAGCCGGGCTACTGGTCGTCGACCTTGGCGATGCCTGGTTCCCGCTGATTTTTTCCGAAACCGACGCCGATCCGCGCTTGCCCACGGCTGTCGAACCCAAGGTGCTCGAGAACCCCTACCGCAAAACCTTTGTGGCGCTCGCCAACGACGAGGTCTCGCCCGAACTGTTGTATTTGCGGGGCGACGGCCCGACCAAGGTGGTGCCAAGCGTACCACAGGGTCTTGCCGGGCGCGCACTGAAGGATTTCGAGAGAGAGCGCGACGAGAAACAGAAAAAGCGCATCGAACACATGATGCGGCAGCCGGTTCACAACTACCTCGAGGCCTTTGGCATTCCGCCGACCCTGTCCGTGCTGGCGCGGCGGCTATTCGAAGACAATAAACGCACCACGTGCTACGAATTGGTGCGCGTGGCGGATCTGGCCGCCTTTCCGGGCTCGGTCAGTTACATCGATATCAAGCAGTCGCGCAGTGAACGTTCGCAAGTCGATGACGATGCGCGCTGGTTGCTGACCACCCTGCGCAGCAAGCAGGCTGTTCTCGAAGCCGCCGGGGCCTGGCAGGGGGGCACGGGGACCGATGCAGAAAAGGCGGCGCTGTCGGTCGAGCCGCGGGCCAAGGAGCGCATCGAGCGGTTGCAGTTGGGGACGTTGCGGTTGGCGGCCATTTCGGCGGCCCAGGCACGCCTGCGCTGCGAGGGGTTCATCGATCCGACGACGAGGCTGGAAGACGGCACCTTTGATCTGACGACCCACGAGGCGCTGGCGTTGTGGGAGCGCAAGAACAACATTTTTTCCTGGGGGATCCTGGGCGGTGACACGCTGGCAGCGTTGCAACGTCCGCCGCTCGAACTGCAATACGAAACCTTCACCCGCATCCTGACCGAACGGATCGTGGACGCGGCCGGCATCATCGAGGACGGCACCACCGGTAAGGGTGCCGATGCGCCGAAGTACAAGGATGCGGCCGGCGAAACGCAGCAGGTGCGCAACCGTGTGGAAGAATACCGCGAGGCCCTGATGTCGTCCCTCGGTGTGCGGGACGCGGCGTCGATGCAGGCGTTGCTGGATACGCTGGGGGACGAAGGCGTCCGTGGCTTTCGGGTGGCGATTTTGCCCCCGAAAGAGCCCGATTACATGAAGGACATGGCCATCGAGATCGTCATCGATCGGGGTGATGTGTGGTACGATTTCCCGCTCGACGACGAGGGCAAGGCGGCCCCCCAGTTGCGGCAGAAATATCCGCGGTTGGTGGTGTTGGCAGCTTGGAACGGGCAAAAGATACCGCTTGCGCGCTGGCGCACGACGATCGGCAGTTGGCGCAGTGAAAAACATCCCGACGGTAAAGTGTATTACAAGTACAAGAACTCAGATGTCGGCTCACGCATCTGGAAGCACATCGTGGCGGCTCCCGTTTGGATTCCGCCCGATGGCACGCCCGCGCACGATCTGTTGACGCGCAAGAAGTTCGAGGCGCACGCGGAGCCCGAGGTGGTGGTGAATACCGAGATCATGGGGCCGGGCTTCGGTTCGGCCTATGGCCTCGTCATGGCGATCCACCATGAAGGACGTTCCAACGGGAATCTCTTTGACAACCAGATCCGCACGCATGGCTCGGTGGATTACACCTCGATTGCGCGCCGCTATTCGCACGGCTGTCATCGTTTGGTGAACATGAATGCCGTGCGGTTGTTCGGATTCGTCCTACACCACACGCCTTTCGAGCGCAGCGGCAGCAGCATTCTCGGTTTTCGCAAGAAGCTCGTCGATGAAGGGCAGACGCACGAGTTTTCGCTTGGCAATCGCGGCTACTACTACAAGCTCCAAAAGCCCATCCGGGTCGAGGTGCTCGAAGGCAACATCAAGAACAGGGTCAAAAAGCCCATCGCAGCGTTCGTGCGCAAACCGGGGCTCAACTATCTAGGCGACGAGGCGATCGTGTTGCCCGAGGGGGAAATTGCAGGTCCCGCAGCCGGCGATCCGGCGGCCGTCGCTGCTGTGCCCGCTCCTGCGGCCGTACCCGTGCCAGTCGCGCCACCTGCACCGCCCATCATCGATCCGGCGCAGGCGCGCGGCGAAAAGCCCGCCGACAAGTGGTCGTGTGGGTTTAGGCCTGGCCGCGCCGACCCGAACGAAATGCCACGGGGCTCAGGCCCACCGAGCGTCGATAGGCTTCTTCCCAGACTTTTTCCGACGGCGTATCAAAGACCAGCACCGGATCGACGGCGGCGGGCAACCACGCGCCCTGCTGCAGCTCGCTTTCCAGCTGTCCGGGTCCCCAGCCGGAATAGCCGATGAGCATGCGGAAGTCCTGCGGCCCCTTGCCCTTCATCACGCGATCGAGCGCGTCGGAATCACCCGTCACACCAAGACCAGCACCGAGTTCGATAAAGTTTTCCGGACGAAAATCTTTGTGTCGGTAGACAATCCAACCGGTCGCCGGATCCACCGGGCCGCCCACGCGGGCGGGCTGAAAAAAACCTGGCCCGAGGGTGGTCGCAGCCGCGGCCGAGATCAAACCGGACGAGCGCAAGAGTTCTTCGACCTGCATGAGCGCGGTGCCATTGATGACCCAGCCGAGTGCGCCATCGGCATCGTGATGTCCCAGCAAAATCACGGTTTGCTCGAAGTTCGGATCGTCCAGATTGGGCGACGCCAACAGGAGTCCGGGTGCCAATGGATCGTCGGTCACAGGCGTGCACCGGGGAGAAAGCCGCGCATCCTTCCAAGGTAGCAGGTTGGGCTGACACCTGTTCAGTGAAATCTGTGGCACACCTCGGTGTTGCGGACTAGATTTTCAACGAAACGGAGGGACATACCGATGCGCCAAATCGTCAAAGCTTCGCAAGCACTTGGGTTGTTGCTGGCCGTGGCGTTGCCAGCGGGCTGCATGTACCACCACGCCGCTGCGGTTTCGCAAACCTCGGATCAAGGTCCGGGCGCGCCGATGTACCAGATCCCGGCGATCGCGCCCGAGGGCACGCTTTACGTCATGTCGCTCGGGGTGGAACAGCTGCAGGTTGATGGGCAGGCGCCGTATATCCACCTGCGCCTTGCAGCGTCGAATGAACGTGGCACCGTGCCCTGGTCGATCGAGCCGCGCGAGCTGGGGCTTTCGTTTGCGGGCATGGCCCAGCCGGTCGGGGCACAATTCGCGCAGGGCTCCGGTCCCACGTCGCCGTTCCTGGTGCAGCCTGGGCAAAAGGCGAATTTGGATCTCTGGTTTCCTCTGCCGAAGGGCGCGGATCCGGGTCAGGCAACGTTTGGCTGGCGCGTGACGCGGTCCGGGCAGGTGCTGGCGGAACAACAGACTGTGTTTCAGCGCGGTCAGGATACGCAGACCCAGGTGGTGTACTACCGACCAGTCGTGTCGCCTTACGTCAGCATGAGCTGGGGCCCGGGCTGGTGGTGGGGGTCGAATTACGGTTGGGGCTGGGGTCCGGACTTCTATGGGGGCTATTACCCCTACGGTTACGGTGGTGGCTGGGGCTATCCGGGCTACGGCTATCGCGGATATGGCGGCTACCAGGGCGGGGGTTATTCCGGTGGCCGTGGCCATCAACCGGGCAGCGTGGGCCGGGGTTGGTTTGGTGGTGGCAGCGGGGGCGGGGGTTCGCCTCGTGGCGGTGCGGCGCCCAGTGTGGGTCGTGGCTTCCGGGGTCGCCCTTCCGGAAGGTAATGCTTCGGGCGATGGCCGCGTATTTGGATGTCTTTCGAGCTTGATACCCATGGGCACGCGGGGTTAGGAAAGGGTCATGTCGACCGGCCGTTCCATCTTCCAGCGTCACCCTGAAAACCCAATCGTTGTGCCCGGGCAGCAGCCGTGGCGTCGCGCGACCACCTTTAATCCGGGCGTCATTTACGAAAACGGAAAGTTCTACATGTACGAGCGCGCTGCCGGTGGCCTGCGTCCGTTCATTTGCACGGTGGGCATGCTGGAAAGTCACGACGGCGTGCACTTCGAGTTGTCGCGACCCGATCCGGTTTTCACGCCCGAGATGTGCGGCAGCAAAATTGGCAGCGTGCAGGATCCACGCGTCGTCAAGATCGATGATACGTACTACATGACCTTTGCCTACCGGCCCTACGCCTGGAATTCGCATCCGACGGGCGTTGGCGTGCCGCAGTCGTTTCAACCCGAGGTTCCCGGCTGGGACGGCGATGCGCGCAACAACCAGACGCGCTCGGGCCTGGCCACGTCGAAGAACCTGTACGACTGGCAATTTCATTCCTGGATCACGTCGCCCGAAATCGATGATCGCGACGTGATTTTGTTCCCCGAACGCATCAACGGTCAGTACGTCGTGCTGCGCCGCCCGCTGCCCTTTGTCGAGGCAAATCACAAGGGCGTGATGCGCGGGACGATCCAGATGAGTTTCTCCGACGATCTGAAAACCTGGACCGATCCCGAGATCGTCGTCGAGCCGGAATTCGCCTGGGAGAACAACCGGATTGGTGGTTCGACGCCGCCGCTCAAGACGTCCGAAGGTTGGCTGATAGTGTACCACGGCGTCGAAACGGTGGACGCGACCATCAAGTCCGTGATCTACCGCGCGGGCCTCTTGATGCTGGATCTCGAGAACCCACGGAAGGTCATCGCGCGCCTGCCGGACTTTGTCATGGAGCCCGAGTTCTATTACGAGAAGTTCGGAGCCTACATCCCAAACGTGGTGTTCCCGACCGGCAACGTGGTCAAGGATGGCATCGTCTACTTGTACTACGGTTGCTGTGATACCTCGATTGGCCTCGCGACGGCGCCCCTGCAGACGCTCGTCGATCTCGTGATGGGTCGCACCAAGTAGGGGGCGCGACGGGATAGCGACAGAAATGTCGCGCAACCGGGAAGGATGCACGCGCCTTGCGGGTTCGGTTGGCACAACACACTGGAATCATGTCGATTTTCTGCGGCACGGGCTTTGCTTTACTGTGAGTCCATGACGAAACCTGAAAAAAGGACGGGTGGGCGCAAAGCGCAGCCCTGGCTTTTGTTGGCAACGACGGCAATGACGATGGCGACGGCTGGCTTGCTCGGGGGGTGCGCGAGTGGCGCCTCCGATGCGAGCGGGTTGTCGTCCGGGCGCAGTGGCGGCAACGACAATGCTGGGGCCGGCGAAAGCCCGACCGTGCCGAAAACCGGTGGCAACTCAGGCAACGCAACCGGAGGTGCGAATGGCACCGAGCCGCCGCCCCCCGAGGTGGAGGAAAAGCGCGACTTCGAGGCGCCGCAAGCGGGCGAGCGCTTTGTGTTCGTGGCCAACACGCAGCGTGATACGGTTGCTGCCATCGATTCGACCAATCTTACCATTCGGACGATCGAGGTGGGCGATGCCCCGACGCGCCTTGCGACGGTGGCCGGTAAAGACGTGGCCCTTGTCATCAACGTCGGTACCCGCGATCTCAGCGTCGTGCGTGCCAGTGTGACCGATTCGCAAGTCACCACGTTGCCGGTGGTCCGGGGCGTCAACCGCATCTCGATTGCACCCGGCGGTGCCCACGCAATCGTGTGGTACGACGCGGAAAACGACAACGGCTTCACGGGCATTGGCAGCTTTCAGGATGTGACGCTCGTGCGCCTTGGTGCAACGGATCAGGCGTTCCCATTGACGGTCGGGTTCAAACCGGTCGATGTGACGTTCAACGCCGCCGGTACGACGGCCTTTGTGGTGACCGAAGACGGTGTTTCGGTGATTGCGCTTGCAAGCGTGACGGCTCCAAAGCGTGTGCCGCTTGTGCCGCTCGGTCCGGTGGGGCAGGGCATGGCGCGCGACGTTTCCATCACCCCCGACGGGCGCTATGCGCTCTCGCGTGAGGAAGGTCAAAGCAAGGTGACGCTGGTCGATTTGACGACCGGTGTGATCACAGACCTCGATTTGATGGGTTCGGTCAGCGATCTGGATCTCGCGCCCGATGCCTCGTTTGCGATGGCGGTGGTCCCCAGCAAGAACGAGGTGGTACGGATTGCGCTTCCGATGGGGTTTGTGGATGCGGCCAGCCGGAAAACACTGTCGTTTCCGGGTGAAACGCTGGGTTCGGCCAGTTTGACCTCGGACAGCAAGCGCGTGCTGCTCTATTCCACCGGGCAGAACATCGAGCGTCTCTTGATAGCCGACCTTGATGGCATCAAGCCCACCTTGCCGGTCCGGCTGCGCAAGACCGTGCGCAGTGTGACGATTTCTCCCGACAACCAGTCGGCGGTGATCGTACACCGCAAGGCCGAGGGGGATCCCAATGCGAAGGACATCGACGTTGAAACCCAGATCGATCGCGCGCTGGGATATTCGGTGGTCGGATTGACCGATGGTTTTGCCAAGTTACAGCTGACCGAGGCAGAGCCGGGTGCGATGGCGGTGACGCCCGACTCCAGCAAGCTTTTTGTGTTGCTTTACAACCAGGCCCTTTCACTGCGCGTTGCCCAGCGCGTGGATCTGGCGAGTTTCCTCGTGGATGACTTTGTTCTTGGCAGCGCGCCGCTGACGGTTTCGGCCCTGCCGATCGCCATCGGGCGGGTGTTCATCAGCCAGGATCACCCCTCGGGTCGCATCAGCTTCATCAACTGGACGACCGGCGAAACCGGATCGGTCACGGGCTTCGAGCTCAATGGGAGGATCGTACAGTGAAACGCTTGTTGATTTCGTTGTTGGCATCCGGTGCGTTGTTGGGTGCGTGTGACTGGAAAGAAGGCCGCACACCGCCGACGCCAGGCATTGAACCCGGCGTCGGAAGCGCCGTGGTGTTGCCCTCGGCTCTCGCCTTTGTCGAGCAGTCGGTCGGATTCGTCCATCTGGTCGATGCGCCCGGTGGGCTGCCCCGGGCGCGCGCCGTCGAGATTGGCCGCAATCCGGTGGCCTGGCAGGCGGACCGTGCTGCGCTTGCCAATACCGCGACCGATCGCCTGTTGGTTTTGTGTGTGGGTGAAATCGACGGTCCCGGTGTGGATCCCGAGGGTGCGTCCTTGTGGCTCGTGCCCGCTGCGGCGGGGACGGCGCCCCAGAAATACGATCTGCCTTCGCGCTGGAACCGTATCACGCAGTCGCCGAGTGGCCGCCACGTGATCCTCTCGTTTCAACCCGGGGGTCCAAGCAAGCTGGTCAGCGACAGCGTGTTTTCGCCCAATCAAATTGCCGTGCTCGATCTGAATACGCCCGGCGCCATGCTGGACGTGCGAACGCTGCGTGCGCTCAATGATATTCCGCGCGACTTCTTCTTCTCGCCCACACTGAGCCTGCCCGAGGGTCCGCGTGACTTGCTGGTCGTGGCCTCGGATGCCTACGTCACGCTGGTGGATCTCAACAACCCCAAGCGCAGCGAGATCACAGTTCCTTTGTCGCTCGCCGATGATCCGCGCCGCTTGCGCGCGGCGCAGGTGTTGTTTGATCCGGGTGCACCGGAGGACCCGTCGACCATGCTGCCCCGTCGCGATCCGGTGGTGTACCTGCGGGCGTCGGGTTCCTCCGACATCATTGCACTTAGCTTGACGCCGGTCCCGGCGGCCGAACCCATGGTGGGAAAGAGTGACTTTTTGCCATCGCTCAGCCAGCTGGCGGTGGGAATCGAGCCGAAAGATATGGTGCTCTATCCGGAGTTGGAACCCGTGGTTGGCCAGGCTGATAAAAAAGTGTTGCGAATGCGCCTTCTGGTGTCAAACGGTTCCGCGCAGCTTGTGGTTTTGCATCTCGATACCAGTCGAACCCTGACGATTCCGATGGTGCACTCGGCCGATCGCATTCTGACCTGGAATGGTCCTTCGCCCGACGAGACGGAGGTGCGTCCGCGTGCCTTGCTATTCAACACCCAGGGCGGCGGCAAGGCCACCTTTGTGGATCTAAATCGGCTGTCCGATTTGAAAACGCGCAATCTCACCCCGATTGATCTCGCGCCGGTGAACGATGTGTTGCCGCTTTACGACCTCGGCCTTGTGTTTGTGCAACACGGTGGCTCGCGGCTGAGCGTCCTGAATCTGGCATCGCGTACGCTTTCGTCGCTGAACTTTGCCCTGTCGTTTGGTTCCATTCGCAAGCCGCCCGGCCAGAATGGTCTCTGGGTGGTGGGCAGCAACGCCGACAACAAGGGCCGATTTCCACTGCCACAACTGAATCCGTCGAACCTCAGCACATCCGAGGCAAGGCTTGATGCGAGGTCCGATGAACTGGTGCTTTTGCCCGCGGCGCCCGGTGCGAAGGCGTGGATGCTGGTGGCGCATCCGGGGGCTGATGGGTACGTGACGGCCCTTGATGCGGCGACGCCCGATCGGGCAAGTGCCCATTCGTTGCGGGGCATCGTTGCGGTCGACTTGCAGGAGCGACTTTCACGCGTGTTGCCAGGAGAGAAACAATGAAAAGCTGGATGATGGGTGCTTTGGCCGCTGTGTTACAGATTCAGGTGGCAACGGCATACGCGCAAAGCAATGCCGCTGCGCCGGGTCAGCCGGTTGCGGTCGACGCGCCGCCAGCCGAGGACGCGCCACCCTCCGAGATGGTGAACGCGGTCCCGGTGCAAGCTGCAACGGCGCCCGCTTCACCGCCGAGCCGTTATCCCTATTTCGCTTCGGTACAGCAAGAGAGGCCGAAGGTCGAGCCCGAGTCACCCAGAGAAACTCGGTTTTTTACGGCATTCGTCGTACAGAATACGCAGCTGTTGAACAAGGATGCGCAGCTCTTCTCGAAAGAGGCGGACGCGTCAGGCGCAGGCCTAATGCTCCTCATGCGGGTTCGGGAGCTCGCTCCAAAGTTGACGGTTTCGGCGGGCGTTGACTGGCAACACCTTGAGACCAACGGTGCCTGGACTTTCGGCTCGACCGGCATGCGCAGCAACACCTTCGCGGCGACGGCCGTGTTGCGTTACGAGCATGCCTGGTGGCTGCGTCCTTTCGCGCGTCTCGCGCTCGGTGGGCGAAACAACCATTTCTCGATGCTGGGGGCCTCGTCGTCGTACTCCGATTCGGCCTGGGCGCCATTCGGCAGCGTGTCGGCGGGCCTTGGTATCATGCGTGCCCCAGCGGGCGCAATGCCGGTGGGCTTGTCCTTTGACCTGGAGGCGGGCCTTTCGGGAACCGGCGCGGTCAGCGTGAAGCCGACGGTGGGTGGTTCGCAAAAGGATGGTGTCATTCCGGTGTCGGGTCCAGGCGTCGGAAAACAGGGCGGGCTTGAACCGATGCTTCGCTTTGTTTTCGGACTGCACTTCTAGGCACCCGGCAGAGTAGTATCGGCGCCGTGAACGGGGCCAAGCTGCTGATTGCGACGATTGCGCTGCAAGGACTTGCGTGCGGGGCTGCCTGCACGCGGGGATCGGACGCGCCGCCGTTGGCCCAGCGATTGCGGGTTCACGTCGAGGCGACCTATCCCCATGATGCCACCGCGTTTACGCAGGGCCTGGAATGGGGCGGTGGCCAGATACTGGAAAGCACCGGTCTGAACGGACAGTCAACCGTACGACGGGTTGCGTTGCAAACCGGTGTCGTCGAGCTCGTGGTCGCATTGCCGAACGAGATCTTCGCCGAGGGGCTTACGCGCGTGGGTCGCAACCTGGTGCAGCTGTCGTGGAAAAACGGACGGGCGATTGTCTGGGACATGGCAACTCTTGTTGCGGTGGCCGAGTTCAAATACGAAGGCGAGGGCTGGGGCCTGTGTTATGACGGCGCCCGTCTGGTGATGAGTGATGGCAGCGACAAACTGAGCTTTCGCGATCCCAATACCTTCGAGAAACAGGGCGAAATTGCGGTGACGCAGGACGGAGTTTCGCTCGGTGCCCTGAACGAGCTCGAATGTGTCGATGGCGACGTGTATGCGAACCTGTGGCAGACTGACAACATTGCGCGGATCGATCCGAAAACGGGCCGGGTGACGGCGTTGATTGATGCGTCAGGTTTGTTGTCGCCTTCAGAACGGGCCGGAGCCGACGTGCTGAACGGGATCGCCCACGTTCGCGAACGTCAGCGTTTTCTCCTGACCGGGAAACACTGGCCCAAGCTGTTTGAGGTCACCTTCGTTCCCCTGGAATAACTTATGTCAAACGTGTTTCGTATTGCTTTGTCGGTCCTATTGGCAGCGTTGTGGGTCGGAAGGGCCGAGGCACAAACCCCCGGGGTACCGGCCGCAGTCGAACAGGCTGTGCAACCCTCCAGTGTACAGCCCGATACCCTGCGGGTTCATGTCTTGACGCTGGGGCCGGGCTTGCACCCCTTTTTCAAGTTCGGACACAACGCCATCTGGATTCAGGACACGTCGCCCGGCGCTTTCGGTCAGGGGCAGGTTTACAACTTTGGGACATTTGCCTTCGATACACCGGATCTCATCCCCAAGTTCATGTCGGGACGCTTCACCTACTGGCTGTCGGTCCAGGATATCGAGACCACCATCGCGGCCTATCGCGATTCTGACAGGACGGTCGTCGCGCAAGAACTGAACCTCACGCCTGAACAAGAACGCGAACTGAAGGCCCGGCTGGATGAAAACGCGCTGCCGCAGTATCGCGACTATCTGTACGACTATTTTCGCGACAACTGTTCAACCCGCGTCCGCGATGCGATCGATCGGACCGTGGGCGGGCAAGTCAAAGCCGCATTGCAGTCGCCATCTCAGCAGAGCTACCGCCAACATGCACTGCGACTCACGGCCGATCTGACGTGGGAGTACGTGGCGCTCTATTTTGCGTTGGCCGGCTATTCGGACCAGGTGCGAACCCGGTATGACGAATCCTTCGTGCCGGAGGTGTTTCGACGTTCGATCCGCGAGCTGCAAATCGAAAGCGAAGGTGGCAAGCGTCCGCTCGTACGAAGAGAAAAGGTCCTCTACAAGTCAACGCGTCCCCCACCGCCCGAGTCACCACCGCAACGGGGGTGGACGTTTTTGATGTGGGGGATCGTGTCGGGGCTGGTGATGCTGGTTCTTTGCGAACTTTCGCGCCGGGTCTCTGTGATACGAATCTTGCTCGGCACCGTGCTGACGTTGCAGGGGTTTGTCTTCGGATTGCTCTCGGTCATCCTTTTGCTGTTGTGGTTTTTCACCGACCACCGTGCCGCTTACGGGAACGAAAACCTGCTTCTGATGCCACCGTGGTTGCTGGCCATGGCGGTTTTGGGGATCGGCGTCACGCTGCGTCGTGAGAAGGCAACCCGCCGCGCAGCCACCGTGATCTCGGCCTGCATCGTGTCGTCTATCCTGCTAATTTTATTGAATATTCTTCCGTCTTTCGGGCAGGACAACGGGCCCTTTATCGCCTTCTTTTTGCCGCACTGGACCTTGCTCGCGATAGGACTGAGGCGCCTTGCTAACTATATCGGTTCGATATAAGTATCGTATCGATCAGCATGAGCACCTCGACAGCAACACGGGTGGCGCTTGTCACGGGCGGTGCCAAGGGCATCGGCGCCGCGACGGTGGGCCGATTTTTGAAGGCTGGTTTTCAGGTTGCGGTGATTGACCGCGACGCAGCCGCATTGACCGACTATTGCGAGGGCCTCGGTGTCGCACGCTCGGCTGTGTTGCCTGTCGTGTGCGACGTGGTGGACAGGCCCGCCGTCGATCGCGCCGTGGCCGATACGGTCAAGACCTTCGGACGCCTCGATGTGGTGGTGAACAATGCCGGCGCCAATCGCGCAATGCGCCTCGAAGAACACACGGACGAAGACTGGGATGGCCTCGTGCGGCTCAATCTTACAAGCGCGTTCTATTTCATTCGTGCGGCGCTACCGGAGTTGCGCAAACACAAGGGCAATGTCGTCAACGTCTCGTCAATGACGGGCCTCGTGGGTCAACCCAAGGGCGCCGCCTATGCGGCCGCCAAGGGCGGATTGATCGCGTTCACGCGAACGCTGGCACTGGAATTTGGACCCGAAGGCATTCGCATCAACTGCGTCTGTCCGGCCGGCGTCGATACGCCGCTCATGCAGTCCTGGGCCCGGACGCAGCCCGATCCCGCAGCCGTGATTCGCGCGCAAGCCAACATGCACCTGCTCGGTCGGCTTGCATCGTCTGACGAGATCGCCAATGCGATCTACTACCTGGCGAGCGACGAAGCCTCGTTTGCGACCGGGGTCATTTTCGAGGTCGAGGGTGGCGCCACCCTGGGCTACCGACGCGCCTGACGATTGAAAGGAAATTCCATGACGCCACGCTTTACCAACAAGATAGTTTTGATCACGGGTGCCGGGTCCGGGATCGGCCGCGCAACCGCATTGCGATTCGCGAGCGAAGGCGCACAGGTTGGTGTTATCGATCGGCGCGAGGCCGCGTCCTGCGCGGTTGTGGCTGAAATCAAGGCCTCCGGCGGTCGTGCCGTGGCGGGTACCGCCGATGTAACCCAGGCTGCGGATTGCGCCCGGGTGGTTGCTGAAGTGATTGCCGCGTTTGGACCCATCGACATTCTCGTCAACAACGCGGGCATTGGACATTCGGGCACGATTCTCGAAACCGACGAGCCGATCTGGGACGCGGTGATGGATGTGAACGTCAAGGGCATGTTCTTGATGAGCAAGGCTGTTTTGCCCGCGATGATCGAGCGGGGCGCCGGCGTCATCGTCAATACCGCCTCGGTGGCTGGCGTGAAGGCAGTTCCCGATCGCCTCGTTTACACCACGTCGAAGTTTGCCGTCGTTGGCTTCACCCGCGCCATGGCACTCGATCATGTGCGGCAAGGGATCCGCGTCAACTGTGTCTGCCCAGGCACGACGGAAACGCCCTGGATTGATGAGCGTCTGGCGCAAAGTCCGGATGCCGCGAAGGCGCGCGCAGCCCTGATTTCGCGTCAGCCCATGGGCCGCATGGGCAAAGCCGAAGAGATGGCAGGCGCCATTGTCTATCTTGCAAGCGATGATGCGGCGTTTGCGACGGGGACTGCGCTCGTCATCGACGGAGGCCTGGCCGCGTGAATCGCCGCGCGGTTTGCGCAGCGCTTGTGTTTTGCGGCCTGGTCGGTGGCGGCTGCAAACAGAAGCGCAAGGGCCCCCCCGGGGCAAGGGTGTTGCAAATCGCCGTCATTCCCAAAGGTACCACACACGATTTTTGGAAGAGCATACATGCCGGTGCCCGGGCCGGCGCCGAGGCGATGTCCCGGCAGTTCGCAGCCGAGAAGCCGAACGGCATCGTGGGCGTCGAGATCTTCTGGAAGGGTCCCTTGCGTGAAGACGATCGAGAACAGCAGATTCAGGTCGTCGAGGGGTTCACTGCGCAGGAGGTGGACGGGATTGTGTTGGCGCCACTCGATGCGCGTGCATTGATTCGCCCCGTCGAAGAGGCGCTGCGTCTGCACATTCCGACCGTCGTCATCGATTCGGCGCTGGATTACCCGGACATCGTCAGCCAGATTTCGACCAACAATTTTCACGGCGGCGAACTGGCGGCCGTTCAGCTTGGTCGAAAGCTCAACGGCAAGGGCAAGGCTATCATGCTGCGCTATCAGCAAGGCTCGGCCAGCACCGAGGAGCGCGAGGCGGGGTTCCTTTCCAAACTCAAAAAAGATTTCCCTGGCATTCAGTTGATCTCCGATGATCAACACGGCGGCCCCAGTCGCGATACCGCGAAGCGCTCGGCCGAGAACTTGCTGAATCGTTTTGGCGACGAGGTGCAAGGCATGTTCGGACCGAACGAGCCGATCGCGATGGGGATCTTGTTGGCGCTGCAAGATGTGGGACGAGCCGGCAAGGTGATTCTGGTCGGTTTCGACTCGACACCGGCTGTGGTTCAGGCCACGCGCAAGGGCGAGGTTCACGGCTTCGTCGTGCAAGATCCCTTTACGATGGGCAAGCGTGGCGTCGAGATCATGGCGCTGCATCTGGCAGGCAAGGGCGTCTCGAAGGCTGAAACGACGCCAGCGGTGCTCGTCACGGCGGAAAACATTGATGAGCCCGAGATTGCGCGCCTTGTTGCGCCGGTGGCTTCGCAATGACAAGCGCAACACAGACGGTTCTGACCCTGGCGGGCATTCGCAAGGCCTTCGGTCCAACGCGCGCGCTCGATGGCGTGGATCTCGTGTTGCGTTCGGGCGAGGTTCACGCACTTGTCGGCGAAAATGGTGCTGGCAAATCCACGTTGATGAACGTCATCGCCGGATCCCTGCGTCCCGATGAAGGGCAGGTTTTGCTCGACGGCAAGCCGGTGACACTTGGCACGGCATCCGACGCACGCACGGCGGGCATTGCACTGATACACCAGGAACTGTCGCTTTTTCCCCACCTCACGGTGGCGGAGAACATCCTGATGGGCTTTGAAAGTGCCCGCGCGGGTTGGCTGGACGCCGAGGCGAACCGCGCACGGGCATTGCGCGTGATGGAACGTTTTACCCATCCTGCGATCCGCCCCGATCGCCGCGTGGGTGATCTGCCCGTGGCGGCGCAACAGATCGTCGAAATCTGTCGTGCGCTTGCGGGCAAGACGCGGGTCTTGTTGATGGACGAGCCCACTTCAAGTCTTGAACGTCGGGATGTGCAACGGTTATTCGAGTTGATTGCGAACCTGCGTCAGGAAGGGATCGCGGTGGTGTACATCAGTCACTTCCTCGAAGAGATCCGCGCGGTATGTGATCGTTTCACCGTTTTGCGCGATGGCAAAAGCGTTGGCGGTGGCGTGGTATCCGAACATACGGACGACGCGATCGTGTCGATGATGGTCGGTCGCAAGGTGGACGAACTGTTTCCAAGCCGCGCCGGTCGCACACCAACCAAGGTCGTGCTGTCGGTCAACAAACTGTCGGCACCACCCATGGTGCAAGATGTTTCGTTGGCGCTGCGGGCAGGCGAGGTGCTTGGCATCGCCGGGATCGTCGGCTCGGGTCGCACCGAGACCTTGCGGGCTCTGATGGGCCTTTTGCCTTCCGATGGCACGGTGGCCGTGTGCGGTGAGCCTGCGGCAATGTTTGGTTTTTTACCGGCGCGTCGGCAATCGCAGGGCCTCGGATATCTCAGCGAAGATCGCAAGCGCGAAGGCCTCGCGCTTTCGATGTCGATCGCGGACAACATGTCGCTCTCAAATTTTTCGAGCCTGGCGCGTGCGGGGTTCGTGGACCTTGCGCGCCAGGCAAAAAGCGCAAACCTATTGATTGGCAGTCTGTCGGTGCGTACCACGGGACCCGGGCAACGGGTTGGCGCACTCTCGGGTGGCAACCAACAAAAAGTAGCACTGGCGCGTCTGTTGCAGCAGGACGCGGCGGTGTTGTTGCTCGACGAGCCGACACGCGGCGTGGACATCGGCAGCAAGGTGCACCTCTACCAGGCGATCGACGAGGCGACCCGACGGGGCAAGGCGGTGCTGGTGATCAGTTCGTATTTGCCTGAACTTTTTGGACTCTGTGATCAACTGGCAGTGATGTGTCGGGGCAGATTGTCGGAAACCCGACCGACGGAACAATGGACACCGGAAACGGTGATGGCGGTGGCCACGGGTGCCACGGCTGACAAGGGAAACGCCACATGAACTTCCGCGCATTCGTTTCACGATTTGGATATGTGATTGGCCTCGTTGCGGTCATCGCAATCTTTGCGGTACTCACCGGAGCACCCGAGCGCTACCTTTCGCCACACAACCTGCGCGTTATTCTGGCTCAAACGGTGACGGTTGCGATTTCGGCCATTGGTATGACGATGATTGTCGTGTCGGGCGGCATCGATCTTTCGGTGGGTTCGACAATTGCGCTTTCGGGCGTTGTGACCGCAGTGGGCTTGCGCGATGGCTGGCCGCCAATACTCGCTGTGGCGATGGGCCTGGTCACCGGGGCAATCGTGGGTGTCGTCAACGCACTTTCGATCACGCGCCTCAAGGTGATCCCATTCATCGCAACCCTCGGCATGTTGGGTGCTGCGCGCGGCGCCGCAAAGTGGATGGGTGACGAGAAGACGGTCGACATTCCAGCGACCTGGGTCAATGAAATCGCGGTGACGGTGCCGATCGTGCCTTGGTTGATGTTCGCCCCGGGTGTGTGGATCGCGGCCGTACTGGCCGTGGTAACAACCGTGGTCCTGCGGCGCACGGTGTTCGGGCGGCATCTATTCGCGGTTGGATCGAACGAGTCGGCTGCGCGTTCGTGTGGCATTTCACCCGAGCGCATGAAGATGTGGATCTATGGGATAGCGGGTGTGTTTTTCGGACTGTCCGGTGTCGCACAGATGTCGCGCTTGCGACAGGGTGATCCAACGGTTGCGGTGGGTACCGAACTCGACGTGATCGCGGCGGTTGTCATCGGTGGTGCGAGCCTTTCGGGCGGCGAGGGCAGCATTGGTGGCGCGATGGTGGGCGCTCTTATCATGGCGTTTCTGCGCAACGGTAGCCAACAGATGGGTTGGCCAACCTATGTGCAAGAGACCATGATTGGCGTCATCATCGTGTTGGCGGTTGCGGTCGACAGGTTGCGCGCGCGCGCCCGAGCGCAAGGATAGGCGCACGCCCGCATGGCTTATCCGTACAAACGCGAACGCATTGAGGCGGAGCTGCGACGCTGGCTAGCTGCCGGTAAATACGCCCCCGGCGATCGATTCCCCTCGGATCAGGAACTCGCCCGTTTGTTCAAGGTCACGCACGTCACCGTGCGCGGTGCGCTCAAGTCGCTTGTCGCCGAAGGCGTACTCATTCGGCATATCGGCCAGGGTACGGTGGTTAGCGAAGCCGGAAAGACAAGCGCCGCACGGTTGGGGACGGCTGTCGCGGTGGCGATTCCGGACAATACCCATTCATTTTTTGCCGAGATGTTGAAGGGCATCGAAGGCTCGCTTTTTCCTCTGCGCAGGCCGTTGTTGTTGGCCCATACCTGGGAACTCGGTGAACGCGAAGAGGCAGCCGTGCAGTCCTGGATGGGGCAAGGTGTGCGACAAATGGTGCTGGTGCCGACGATCGTGCGCTCCGAGTTCTACCGGGACCTCATTGCTGCAGGGGTGCGGGTGGTATTGGCGGATCGTTCGGTTCCCGATGTGGACCTGCCGACTGTTTCGTCGCGCGATGATGTGGGTGCGAAGAATGTGACACGATTACTGTTGGACCTTGGCCACCGTCGCATCCTGCACCTTGCCGGTCCCGCACAGGTGTCCACGGCCCGCGATCGCGTCGCCGGGTTTCGTCAGGCGATGGCGGACGCCGGGGCCTCGGACACGGCCACGATCTTGCCTGGCGGTTTCTTCATGGATGAGAGCTACCAGGCCATGAAGCGCCATCTTGCGACGCATGCACCGCTTGACGCCGTGATGGCCTGCAACGATCCAGCGGCTGTGGGCGCGGTCCGGGCCATCGAAGAGGCGGGTCTGACGGTGCCGCGCGATGTGAGCGTGGCGGGGTACGGTGATACGGATCTGGCGCGCAACTTTAACCTCACCTCGGTTCGACAGTTTCCCGAGCGCATGGGGGCCGAGGCAATCCGGTTGTTGATGATGGCCGACGTCCTGCGCAAGACACACTCGCTGCAAATCGATCCGGAAACCACGGTCCGCGGGTCGACCGCGGCGCGTGGATCATGATTCGTCTTTGAGTCGGTCGTTGACCTCGTCGGAAACGCGCTGTTGCAGCTCGTCGATGGACTTTAGACTGAGACCAATCAGGGCCGAGCCGGTTTCGATGAGCGACTGCACCTGTTCATCGTTGACCGTGCCGACGTAGATGCCCGCACGCTTCGTGATGAGGTTTGCGAGGCTGACGTAGTTCGAGATGCTGTGCGGCTCGGCGTGCTGAAACTCGGTCGAGTTGGCGATGGCTTCGCGGATGGGAATCGTCATGTTCCAGGTTGCGGCAAGCAACAACCCGATCGTTCGATGTGAACCGTTGATGATGGTGAGCCATTCGTTGGCATCCATCCAGTTGACCACCTTTGCGCCGACCAGTCGTTCTTCGGTTTGCATCAAGAAGGCTGCGAGGATCGGTTTGCCGATGTCGTGCAAGAGACCCGCGAGGTAGGCGGACTCTACCAGTTCGGGGTGACCGCCCCTCGCGCGGGCAATCTCACGCGAGGTCAAGGCGGTTGCGACGGAATGGTGCCACAACGCGCGGAAGGACTGATTGATGCGGTCGTTCTTCGAGCTGAAAACGGAGCGGGCCGCCACTTCGAGCAAAAACTGTTCGAGGCTGCGCTTGCCGACCCGTGCAATGGCCTGGCCGAGCGTCGTGGCTGCGCCAAATCCAGCGAAGGCCACGCTGTTCGCCGTGCGCAGGATCTGCGCTGACGTGACGGCGTCGGTCCCGATTGCCCGCGCCACCTCGTCGTATTCGTAGTCGGGCAGGCGCAGGACGCGCAACGCCTCGGTGACGGCCCGGGGCAGGCTCGGCAAGGGAATCAAGTTTTGCGAAATCTTTTCAAGCGCGACCAGCTTGAGCTGGTTCAGAAGGTCATCTCGAGTTTGACTCACGCATTAAACAGTACAACGTTTACGGTCCCGAAAGTCCTTCACGCAACCGTATTCACCAGTTCGCCGATCCCGTCGATCCGGATGCGAATCGAATCCCCGGCCTTCAGGGTGAAATCATCGGGCGGCACGATGCCCGTGCCTGTCATCAGGAAACAGCCGGTTGCGAAGCCCATTTCACGGGTAAGGAACTCGACGAGCGATGCGGGATCCCGTGCGAGCGAGGCGAGCGAGGTCTTGCCTCCCGCGACGGTTTTGCCGTCCCGCTCGATGTCGAGGGTGATGGCGGTCGATTTGGGCAGGGGTTGGTTGCTGACGAGGATGCCAGGTCCAAGCGCAGCACATCCGTCAAACACCTTCGCCTGCGGAAGATACAGTGGATTTTCGCCCTCGATGTCGCGACAGGAAAGATCGTTTCCGACGGTGTAGCCGACAATGCGGTTGTTGCGATTGACGACCAGGGTCAGCTCAGGTTCCGGAACCATCCAGCGTGAGTCTTTGCGCAAACGCATCACGCCCCCGGGGGCGATGACCCGGGCGGGGGTTGCCTTGAAGAACAATTCGGGACGGACGGCGTCATAAACGCGATCGTAGAAATCGCCGCCACCGGCATTTTGCGATTCTTCCATGCGAGCCGTCCGACTGCGGAAGTAGGTTACCCCTGCGGCCCAGACTTCCTGCGTGTGACAGGGTGAAAGCAAGGTCTGTGGTCCGTCACACTTGTTTTCCGCGCGCGCAATGCCACGCAGGTGGCCTTCGAGATCGTCGTAGCCGAACAATTCATCCCAGGCCTCCGTCACACGGAAAAACGCTCCCGAAATTTCGACGATGGGACCTTCAGGGGTTCGATAAAGCAGGGTTGTCATGGGCTTGGTGTCACAATAGGAGGGATCGGTTTCCGTCAGAACTGTCGATGGCGCAACGCAGTGTAGTATATCAGAGGACCGTAGGCCGAAACAAGGGCTGGTTGGGGACCTTTTGTGTGGGGACGGTCCGATTGCTCCTGTTGGCCTCGGTTTCGACCTGTTCGGTGGAGCGCTTTGCTGTCGGCGAGGATCCGGGGCCTTCGCAATTTCTGCCGGATGCGGGCGACGCATTATCCGCGAGCCGGGGACTCGATGCTGCGGGTGGTGCCGGCGGAACGGTCGCGCTTGATCCCTGCGCCGGTGTCGACTGTCGGCCCGGTATGTGCCGCGTGGACAACGGTGAACCGCGTTGCGTTTGTCCTTCCGGCAACGTGCGCGACGGGTTGCGCTGCCTGGTCTGTCTCGACACCGGAAACCGTCTCACGGTTGTCTTACCGACGAGGCCCGTACGCGTTTCAATCGACGTGAATGGTTTGCCGATTGCGCCCGGTGCCTCCGTCACCTTCCGAAATGTGGTTAACCTCGTCGATGTGAACTTTGGCGATTTGCTCGAGACCCGGCGCATACCGCTTGGCCGCTATGAAGTTCGGTATTCGGGATTCGTGGGGCAGGGATTTGAAGGCCCCGGCAACCGCAACCTTTTGCTGGGCGAGGTCGACATCAAGGCCGCGGCGATGGGCGAGTCCGCGACGCTGTTGGTGTCGTACGCGCTCAATGTGGTGAAGGCGACGGGGACAATGGATCTCGGCGAGGATCATCCCGATGTGGCCCCGTTCGTGAATCTTGTTTTTACCAACGGTGACACAAGGGTTCTGGCCCGTTTTCTGGGTCCGGAACGGCGTGCGTTTGAGGCTTTTTTGATCCCGGGTTCCTACGACCATGGGTTGTCGGGAAGCGCCGGAGAAGACGTGGTCGTTTACGGGACGACCACGTTTCCCTTTGATGGACAAAGTGTGGTACGGATTGCTGCGCATCGTGTGCAGGTGGTGTTTGACGACACGGGCGATACGGACCTGTCTGGGATCGTGTTTCTCCGCGGAAAACTCGGCATCTTGCGCCTGTCTCGGGTTCGTCGCGGGGTCTACACCACCGTCGCGCCAGAGGGAGACTATGACCTCGAGTATGCGATGCCCGGCGACGGGGTGGCGGGTCCGCCGCTTGAGCTTGTCGGGCCCGTACTGCGGACGTATCGTATTACGGGTCCCGTCGATGACACGGTCTTCGTCAAGCTGGTTCGAGCCCGTGGTCGCGTGACCGTGGATGGCAAGGCTCCGATCCCCGGTGTGCAGTCCGTTCGCATCCGGTCGGAGCGCCTCGGCTCGGTGCCCCTTCGACTCGATGCGCAGGGGATGTTTGATGAACGGGTCTTCCCGGGGTCCTATCGTCTTGAATACCGATGTGACGGCGCCGGGTGTCGCGATGGACAGCTCGGTCCTGCCAACCGGGAATCGTTGCTTGGCTCGGTCGACATTCGCGAGGGCCAGGATCACATCTTTGATATTCCGGTGGGAAAGGTGGATCTGTCGGTAACCGAGAACAGCCAAACGCAATCGGGAACGATTTCGCTCGTGGGGGACGATCCCAGTGCCTGGTTCAGTTCCGTGGGGCTTGTCGAAAGCACTGGCTCCGCGCTTGCGGTCCGAATCGTTCAGAACGACTACGCCGTCACCTATCGGCGAACGGGGTTGGGAACGCTGGTTTCGCGAGTTGCAAATCTTTCTGCCACCGCCTTTCAGGGTGTGTCCGCATTCAAGGCGAGCTGGGACCTCGCGATCGTTCGGGTATCGGGTCGAATCGACGTTGGACTCGAGTCCCGTTTTCGTCAGTTCCGGCTCGAAAACCCTGACAGTGGTTACGTTGCGTTTGACGTCGATTCCCAGGGAAACTTTGTGATCGACGTGCCGCGGTCCTCCTATTTGTTGCGACCCGGTGCGGGCAGCCAGAAGGGCGTTCTGGGCTGTTTCACGATCTCGCCTCCGTGACCGGTCGTTGCATTCGATCGCCGTCTTGAGTAGAAACGGCGCAACCCGCGGGCCTTGCGGGCTTGCACGGAGAACTGAATGTCAAAGCAAAATCGGATCCTGGTAATCGGCGCTCTCTTGAGCGGTTTCGCTGCGAACGCAGCATGTGTCGAACAGGAAGACGACACGCCCACGGCGGAAGATCTGGCCGAGGTGAAACAGAATATTATGGCCGCGCCGCCGTCACCCAAGTTGCCGGTCAATGCCGATCTCGATGGCAAGATTGTGTATCTGGGGATGGACGCGGAACCCGCGACCGTCGAGCCCGGCAAAGATGTGCTCTTGACCCACTACTGGAAGGTCGTGGACGCTCCTGGCGCTGGCTGGCGTCTATTCACCCATCTGAATGGGCCTAATCACACGACCTTCGTGAACGTCGATCACGGCCCCGTTCGTGGCAAGTATCCGGTCGAACGCTGGAAGACGGGCGAAGTCATCCGCGATCAGCACACCATTCGCGTTCCGGCAACCTGGCCGCACACCACGCTCGAGGTGTTTGTCGGCATCTGGAAAGGTGACCAGCGTCTGACCGTCAAATCGGGTCCGAAGGATGACAAGAATCGTGTGCTGGCCGCACGTTTGCCTGTGAAGGCGGGCGCCGCTGTCAAACCCCTCGTCGAGCGACGCTATGTGGTACGAAAGACCAGCAAGCCCCCAAAGATTGACGGCAAGGGCGATGACTGGCAGGGCGTGCCCTCCGCTGGCTTCATGGTGAACACGATGACAGGTGATCCGGTGCCGCTCACCTCCGAAGTCAAGTTGCAGTGGGACGACAAATTTCTCTACGCTTTCTTTGATATGAAGGATAACGACATTTGGGGCGAGCTGAAGAACCGCGACGACAAGCTGTGGACGCAAGAGGCCGTTGAGATTTTTGTGGATGCCAACGGCGATGGACGGAGCTACATCGAACTGCAAGTTTCTCCGCGTGGTACGCTTTTCGATACCTACTTGCCCGAGTACCGGAAGTACGAAGACGCGATCGATCCCAAGAAAAAGCCGTTCAGTTGGAATTCGTCGTGGAAGGTCGCGGTATCGGTCGATGGTACGCTCGACAAGCGTGACGATCTCGACCGTGGATGGAGCGTCGAGTTTGCCCTGCCGCTAGCCGATGTGAATGGCATGTTGAAAGAGGGCAGGACCGCGGTGCCACCGGTTTACGGCTCGCGCTGGCGCATGAACTTTTTCCGTCTTGATAAAGGCAAGGACGGCAAGCAGGACGCGCAGTCCTGGTCGCCTCCCATGGTGGGTGACTTCCACAAAATGGATCGCTTCGGCGAGGTTTTGTTCGCCAACGAGAAGGGCGAAGTTCCCGCGCCGCCTGCTCCGGCCGGTGACAAAACTGGAGTCGCCGCGCCGGCGCCCGGAACACCCCGCACGCCTGAAGAGACCACCGCCAAGATCAAGGCAGCGCTGAAGGGGATGCCCGCCCAGGAAGGCAACGGCCCCTCGGGTGGACAGATCATCAAGCTCGACGAAGCCACACGGTAAGTTGGGTTAAACTGAACGCCGTGCTGGAACGAACAACACGGCGTTTCATCTGCTTTGGGGCAGGCCTCATGTTGGCCTGCGCGAGCCAGGGCGCTGCTTCGGGTCCGGCCCCGGCACAAGGGGCGACGGGATCCGGTACAACCTCTGCGCAGGAGCCGCGGGCGATTGTGCCATCGTTGCCGTCGGCCACGCACTATCGCGGTGGATACAACGCCAGGGCGACATCAAAGCCCACGGATCCGTTGCTGGCAGCGCTCTTGCAAAACCTGTCGGGCAACAAGGATGGCCCCTTTGCCGACACGCGGCTTGCGAGGGTTGCGACCGAGCTCGCAGTGATTGGCAATCCTGGCGATCTGACGATGCAGCAGTTCCTGCTGGCGTATCACGGGGTGGTGGAACCTGAAATCACGATGCAGGTTTTGCGCTATTCGGTACGGCCCGAGGCTCAGCTTGTCTCCGCCCTGACCACCCAGCTGCGGGCAGACTGGAAGGGCCTGGCACCGAAGGCGTACGGCATTGGGGTTTCGCGCAACGCGAAGTTCGTTGATGTGGGGGTGGTCTGGCTCGATCAGGTGCTGAACATGGATTCAATCGTGCGACGTTTGCCTGCAAGCGGAACGACGGTGATTCGCACCGTTCTGCGCCCTGGTTTGTCGCAACCCGATGCAATGTTGCAGCTGCCGGCCGGTCGCCTCGGGCGGATCCCGGTCCGCCAGCAGGGAAACGTTGTGACGGTCGAGTTTCGCTGCGTCGATGGCGCAGGTGTTTACCAGGTTGAGCTCGTGGCAACGGGGAAAGAGGGGGTCACGGTTCTCGCCAATTTTCCGCTGTGGTGTGGTACGAATCCGCCGGAGCGCCTTGCCGTTTCAAACGGTACACCCCGACGCGGCCAAGATCCGGTTGCGATTGCGGCGGACTTACTCGCGCGACTCAATCAATCGCGTCGGGAATCCGGGCTCGACCCACTTGTCCCGGCGAAAGAGCTTGATTCCGTCGCATTGCAGCACAGCGCCGCGATGGCGAAGGCGGGTCGGGCCGCGCATCGACTGCCGAAGGGTGGCGAGGCCCCCGATCGCCTGCGCGCGGCCGGAATCACCGCACGGGTCATCATGGAGAACGTGGGGCTTCAATCGGCACACGGAACCGACACACGGGTGGATGCTCAGGGGGCCAGTGCGGCCGAGATTCACGCTGCGTTCATGGCCAGCCCCGGCCATAGGGTCAACATACTCTCCGATGCCACCACCCATTGCGGCATTGGGGTTGTGCGTGCCCTGAACGCAGAGGGCATCGCCGTTTTTTACGTGACCGAGCTTTTCGTCGCGTACTGATCGCGTACGTCAGTCCGTCGTCGCCGGTTGCAACAGCAATACGTACCCGGTTTCGCTCCTGACCACGCGCGCACTGGAAAGACCAAGGCTTTCGGCCAGAGCACGCAACGCCTCCCCGTCCGCGGCAAGACTCGACAGGGCAACGACGTCACCCGGAATCGACTCGTAGCAGATGGCGGTATTGCCATCGGTCAGTCCCAGGATGCGCTGAACCAAATGGGATCCCGCCTGCGCCAGCCGTTGGACACGACGGCGTTCCTCGGCCGTCAACGGTGTCGGGCGACGTTCGACCACGAGGTGGCGATCGACGCGCGGATCCTCTTCCAGCACCAGGTGCCCTTTTTCGGTTGGTCCTATTCGAGACACAGCGGGTGCCTTTTCCGTGGTGTCGTCAGCCGCTTGAATCTCCAGCCCTTCGCGAAGGGGCTGGGTTCCGTCGCCCACCACGAGAACCTCCATGGCCTGGCGCACGGGCCAAAGCGCGATGGCGTCTGCCATGGCCGCTGCCGATACGAATCGTTCGCTGGGCGCTTTTGCGAGTGCTTTGTGTAACGTTTCGGTGATGATGCCAGCGAGCCCCGGCACAAGGGTCGCGGGATCGGGTGGTGCTTCCCCAAGATGTTGGTCGACAAAATCCGGCCCCAGAAAAGGCGGCCGACCCGTCAAGCTTTCGAAGAGCGTGGCCCCGAGGGCATAGAGATCCGCGGTCGGGCCGATGCGACCACCCGTGACCTGCTCGGGCGACAGATACGCGAGCGTTCCGATGAGACCTCCCGTCTGCGTTTGTCCGAAATCCTGCAGGTGGGCTGCACCGAAATCACCAAGTTTGGCGTTACCCGCGGCGTCGAAATAGATGTTGGTGGGCTTCACGTCTCGGTGAACGATCCCGGCGGTGTGAGCCGCTCCGAGCGCTGCACACAGTTCCAATCCAATTCGACGCACACGCGCCACGGACATCGCTCGTTCGTTCAGCAGCTCGGCCAGCGTGCCGCCCTGCAGATACTCCAGAACCAGCAATCCCGCGTTTCGATCCACATCCAGCAGCGCGACGATGTTGGGGTGGTGCAGCCGATGCGTCGCTTCCGCCTCGCGGAGGAATCGTGAGATCGCCTCTTCCTCGGCCGCGACGGCCCCGACCGAAAGAATTTTTAGTGCCACCGTGCGGCCGAGCAGCCGATCTTCGGCCAGATAGACCCTTCCGGTTCCACCTCCGCCTATCAGGCGATCAACCACAAACCGCTCGCCCATCACGCTTCTTTCCGTACCCGGTCCGAACTGAGTTGCAATCGCTTCGGTTTCGGGCGGCAATTCTGGTCGGATCCGTCGCACACGGCGTGCGATGCTGTGCGCCGCCTCGGGAAAACCAAGTCCCAGCAAGATGCCACACAGCATTTGCTGCGCATCGGCCCGCAAGGCCAGAGCAATCGGGCTACGAATTGCGGCTTGCAGCGCCCGGGCCGCTTCGATCGGCCGTCCGAGACGCGCAAGCAAGCGACCGAGCAAGAGTTGCGCTTGCGCACGTTCGGTGGAGCCAAGCGGCGGCGAACCCGCATGACCCCCGATCACGAGATCGAGCAGATCGGCACCCTGTCGCAACTGTCCGAGCTCGGTCAAAAGCTGTGCGGTTTTCACCGGCATGCCGGCGCGTCGAAAGAGATCGGCCGCTTTTTCCCGGGCCCCGGCGCGCTCTGCCGCCACGGCTGCGTCCTCGAAAAGACCCCGCCCGGCAAAGGCGGCACTGACGCGCAACAACTCATCGTTCGCATCGGCGGGAACCACGCGAGCGATGGTCCGCGCCCGATCGGACAGGCCAGCCTCGATAGCGAGTCGTATTGCGTACGGGCGATCGCCCGCTTCAAGGGCGAGCGACAGGGCGTCTTCAAAGCGCCAGAGTTTCTCGAAAAGCTGAGCCGCTTTCAGTGGTTCCCCGGCATCCACCCAGTGTTGCGCCGCAGCCTCGGGTTGGCCCTCGGCGATCAGCGCTCGGATGCGGAGGGCAAGGTCTGCCAGCGCTTCGGGATCCTGCGTTTGGTCGTTTTCCGCCATGAGCCCGGGTCATTCGCTCAACAACGAGCGGCTTTCATGGTAGCAGAACGCCATGAATTCCTCCGACAAGAACACCTCAGAGGGCGTATCGGCTGGCCTATCGCCACTGCTCATCGTTGGTTCCGTGGCCTTTGATTCGGTGCAGACCGTTGTGGGCAAACGGGACGAGGTGTTGGGCGGTGCCGCGTCTTACGCCTCCGTCGCAGCTTCGTTCCTCGCGCCCTCGCGTCTCGTTGGCGTGGTGGGGTCGGACTTCCAACACAGTCACATCGACTTCTTCCGCAGCCGCGGCATTGACACCGCAGGTATCGAAGTGGCTGACGGTCGTACGTTTCGCTGGGCCGGCCATTATGCCGATGACTTCTCCAGTCGTACCACACTCGATACGCAGTTGAATGTATTCGAATCCTTCAAGCCGCGCCTTCCCCCGGGTTGGAACGAATCGGATTTCGTTTTTCTAGCGAACATCGATCCGGTTCTGCAACTTGAGGTTTTGGGTCAATGCAATCGACCCCGCTTCGTTGCCTGCGACACGATGAACTTCTGGATCGAAGGTCGGCGCGACGAGTTGGGCCTGCTGCTCAAGAAGCTCGACATGTTGTTGTTGAACGACGAAGAAGCGCGCCAGTTGTCGGGTCTGTCCAGCTTGCCGGCCGCTGCACGTGCGATTCTCGACATGGGTCCCGCGTCGGTTGTCATCAAACGGGGCGATGCAGGCGCCTTGTTGTTTCACAAGGGTGGTGTGTTTGCCGCGCCAGCTTTCCCGATCGAAACGGTGGTGGATCCGACCGGTGCCGGTGATTCTTTTGCCGGCGGATTCATGGGCTGGTTGGCCCGCATGGGCGGGACCTCACCGGCAGACATTCGTACGGCGCTTGTTCTCGGCACCGTGACGGCCTCGTTTTGTGTGGAGGACTTCAGCCTGGATCGCTTCCGGACGCTCGACCTCGCACAGATTCGCCAGCGGTTCATGGCGTTCTCCGATCTCGTCCACTTCGAGAAAATTCGGTTCTGAGGGGCGAATTTCCGCCCGTCAATTGGGCTGTGAGCCCGGTTTGCCGCGGCGTTTGTCGCCAAAGACCGCGTCCCACCCGCGACGGTATTCGTTGGTGCTGACCTGCGCAGGGCCAGGATTGCGCAAGGACGGTGAATGCTCGGGGTTGCTCTTCGGATCGTATTCGGTCCGCACGCTATAAACCATGGGCATGTCCTTGCGCGGTTTGAGGGCAATGACCTCTCCATCGATGGGCTCACCCTCGCGCATCGGGCGCACCGTCCCCATCTCCGGCACCTCGCTGTTGGGGCGCTTGCGGAGAATGTGAATGCCCGTCCGATCCGCTGTTGGGCCCAGCACCACCGCGAGATCCTGCTGTTCGAGGGGAACAGCGGGTTTGCGGGACCGCTTTTTTGGTGCGGTCTTCGTGGTCAACTTTTTTTGCGCCACGAAGTTGATTGTAAGATATCCCCCATCTTGACGCCATCCCCTGACTCCAGTGATTTTTCGCGCGCGCGCAACCAGTTGCTCGCCGCGCTGCTCGGCAATGGAGGCCTTGCAAGCGGCAAGGTCGCATTGCTCAAGAGTTGGCAACACCTGGCGGTGCTGGCCGTCGAGGGAGGGGCGCAGCTGCTAATCATCACACCGGGGCCCGAAGGGAACGAACATCTGTTGACCCGTTTGCGCTCCATGTTGTCGCAGCAACCCTTCGGCTTGCTGTTGCTCGTGGTGGTCGGCGGTCCACCGTCGTTTCGAGAAAGCCTGGCGGCATTGCCGGCGTCCGCTCGCGATGCGGGTTTGCTCGGCATCTACCACCTCGACGACACCACGTCTCTGACGCACGTCGTGGGGCGCAAGTTGGCTCTCTTGACGGATGCGGGAAAGCGTCTTGGCAAGACCGAACCGCTCGACGACGCGGGCATCCAGGCCGCCATCGAAAGTGTGCAGCGCAATCAGGTGGATGAGGAACGGTTTGCGCGACGTTTGCGCGCGCAGTTTCCGCATGTGAGTGCGGGCATCGGAACAGTATGTGTGTTGCTGTTCTTGCTCTCCGGTGGTTTCAAGGAGGGCATGGCGCATCGGGTGCTGTTGTCGGTCGGAGGCAACAACGCGCTCAGCATTCTTGGCGGTCAACCGTGGCGCCTTTTGAGCTCCGCGTTCTTGCACGTCAACAGCACGCACCTGCTCGTCAACATGATGTCGTTGTTTGTGCTTGGGTCCTTCCTCGAAAGGACGCTGGGTTCGGCGCGCTTCCTGCTGATTTATGGGTTGTCCGCGCTCGCCGGCTCGGTGGCGTCATCTCTTCTCGGGCATTCCAATTCGGTGGGCGCGTCCGGCGCCATCTGGGGCGTGATGTTGGCCGGTTACGCGGTTGCCTTGCGCCCCGGATCGTTCCTACCGCCCGTGGTCGCGGCCCGAATCAAACGTGGTTTGACCTTGCCCCTCATCCTCAATACCTGGATGTCGTTTTTGCCCGGGATCGATCTCTATGCGCACTTCGGCGGGGGTGCGATTGGCCTCGTGCTCATGTTCGGTGGCGCTTTGCGCAGCGGAACACCCTTGCCCGAGGGGCCCCCGCCCGCCGGGCGTCTCCTCAAGAGCCTGGCCATCGGTGTTGCGGTTGCCATGACCGTCTCGACCGGGATTGCGCTATGGGCGCTGTCCTACGTTTTGCCAAAGGTATCCGGCGGCGGTTAGCGCGTACGGCTCGATTTCCCGAGCGCAACTGGGGTCGACGCGGGGTGACGGCTCCGTCGCACTTTACCGGCGGCCCGGGACGTGGTAACCCCGCGACCATGCGCCATGTTTCGATATTTTTTGCCGTGGGTTTATTCCTCGGGTCCTGTGCCCAGGGCGAGGGTGACCGCTGTCAGCTTACAAGCGACTGCGAGTCGGGTCTCGAATGCCGAATGGAGGTTTGTTCCGGCAAAAAGACGGTGGTCCAGCCACCGGGCGTGGACGGCGCGGTGTTTACCGTGGCCGATGCCGCCGTGACCTCGATGGATGCCCAAACGAGCGTCTCGACCGATACCGGAGCCGTGGACGCGCCGATGTTGCAGTCGCTGGACGCGGCGATGATTCCGGACGCGACGGTCGACGCAACCTCGAAGCTCGACGCGCAAGATTAGACCCTTTCTCTGGTAGATTTTCCGCCATGGGACGCATATTCGAGACGCGCAAGGCGACGATGTTCGCCCGCTGGGACAAGATGGCGAAGGCCTTCACCCGGATCGGCAAAGAAATTGCGATGGCGGTCAAGGCCGGTGGCCCCAGCGTCGACATCAATCCGGCACTCCGCCGCGTGATACAAAACGCCCGTGCGGCCAACATGCCGAAAGAGAAGGTCGAGAACGCCATCAAGAAGGCGTCTGGACAGGGCGCCGAGGTTTACGACATCGTATTGTACGAAGGATACGCTCCCCACGGGATTGCCATCGTGGTCGAAACGGCGACCAATAACGTCGTTCGAACGGTTGCCAACGTTCGCAGTGCCTTCAAGAGCAACAATGGTGCGATGGGCTCCGAAGGCAGCGTGCTCTTCCAGTTCAAGCACATGTGTGTGTTCCGGATTTCGCCGGCGGCCGTTGCAGGAAAAGATCTCGAATCGCTTGAGCTCGATTTCATCGATCACGGACTCGAGGAAATGGGCGAGGGTACGAACGACAAGGGTGAAAAACAGTTCATCATTCGAGGGGCGTTCGTCGACTTCGGAAAACTACAGTCGGCCATCGAAGCACAGGGGCTTTCGGTGTTGTCCGCCGAATCGGAATACGTCGCGCAGAACCTGCTGCACCTGCCCGAAGACAAGGCAACCGAGGTGCTGGAACTCGTGGATGCGCTTGAACAGGACGACGACGTCCAGAATGTGTATCACAACCTGTCCTGACGCATTCGTTGCACAGGCCGGGCGGCGTGCACACGCCGGGCGGCGGGCACACGCCGGGTGGCGTTAAAACAACGCGGCCAGATTCAATCCGAGCGAGTACATCGAGCCGTTCTCCCAGGCACCTTCGACGCCCATCGCCCACATCTCTCCGACCCGCCAGCGCGCATCGGCCGACAGATAGCCATACGGGACGATTGAGCTCCGCATGTAGAGATCCGAATCGAGAATGTCTGCGCCGTACCCTGCGCCGAAGCCAAAACCAAGACCGGCCGAGAAGCGGGGACGCGCGAAAACGGCCCAGCGGCCCGTGGCAAGCATGCCGGCTACCCGGTAGTGCTCGCTCGTGTCGAGGATGGACAGCAGGGCCGCGCCCACCTCGAACCCATTTGTAACTTCGACCCGAGTTGCGAGACGAACCAGAGGCTTCAAGAGGTGACCGAGCGACTTCGACCGTGAGTTCTTAAGCAGCGTTGGTCCCACGCGAAGTTCGACAACCTGAAGCCTGGGCGAAGGTGTTGGTGTCGCGGTCTCACCCCGGGCTGCGCTGCCGGCCGATAGCGAAAACAACAGAACACCTGTGGTACAAACGATGCGAAACATGAAGTGCCGGTTCTTTATATCAGGGATTTCGATCATGACGTTTGTCGCCGCTGGCTGCGGCGCCGATCTTCCCGAGGATATCCGAAACTACGAGACCCTGTGTACGCCTATGGCCACGGCCGGTCCCTACGACGACGATCCGCACAGCGGCAACAAACGCATCTTTGCCTGCAATGTGGACAAAGCTTTCCTCGCTGCCGGAACCCGTCCCTTTCCGGACGGTACAATTATTGTGAAGGAGTCGACCAAACCCAGGCAGTGCGCGCCCTGGCTCATCGCGACGATGCGCAAGCAGGCTGGAAAATGGTCGTGGGCCGAATACACCCGGAACTTTGCCGACGAAGACTTTGGTGAACTGTTGGTCCCGAGCAGCACGTGTACAGGCTGTCACGACGACGCGAAAGACGCAGACTGGGTGTTCAGCCAGTTTTCGCTAGCAGCGGCTTCTGCGAAGATTTGTGCTGGGCAGCCGTGACCCGCATCAAGGCCATCGCCGCCAACAACTGAACAACGGCGACCGACGCAAAGCCCAGAAAAGCAAGACGGGTTCCACCTTGCAGCGTCAGGAATCCTCCGAGGGTGGTCGCAAGTGAGCCCACGCCGAAGGTGGATGCGAATTGGACGCCGAAGAGCAGCCCGTGATCGTGTTCGTTCGCGTATTGCGCGACGAGTGTCGCGCCCAGTGGTTGTGCGAGGTACCAGAGAAAACCAAATCCGAGAGCCGCGATGATCAACCCTGAGCCCGTCAGGGTGGTGAGCAACAGCAAGAGCGGCACGAACAACAGCGTTTGGAAAAAGAAGAGACGCTCGCGTGATACTGCCGTCCGACGCGGCATGCGATCGGCAAGTTCCCCGCCAATGCGTTGTGCTGCGATTCCACATAGCAACACCAGGGAGAGGATGAACGACCCATGGTAGGCATTGCCGAGGTGTAACGGCAGGAAGGTCACAACCCCCCGGTACACCAATCCGCCTGCAATGGAGGACAACAGCAACCAGCGCAAAGACGCATGCGCCCAGAGCATCCGCAAGGCGTGCCCCAGGTTGCGCACCGTGGGCGCAGGATGGGGCGCGGGGCAAGATGAGGCGCCGAAACGCGCGGGCAGGGTCAAAACTAGCGCACCGCAGCACAGCGACAAGCCTGCAACCGTGAGAAAGCCGTAACGCCACCCAAACTGTGCCGCAAGCAACGCGGCAACGGTGGGGGCGAGGGCTTCGCCAAGGTTACCGCCCGCGCCGTGGATACCGATTGCGCGGCCGCGTTCGTCGGGATGCACGGCGCGTGACAACATGGAGAGGCCGCTTGGATGGTAAATGCCGGCCGAGAACCCGAGGGCGACGAGGGCCACGGTGAGCCAGCCAAACGTGGGGGCAACGCCAATGGCGACGAGTGCCGTGGTGCAACCAAGCGACGCGATCGACAACATCCGCCGTGATCCGATGCGATCGGCGAGAAACCCCGCGGGGATCGCCGCCATGCCGAAAGCGAGGTACATCAGGTTGGCGGCCACCATCAGTCGAAGGACGTCGACGCTGAACTCACGCTTCAGATCGCCCAGCACCGCGGGCAAGAGCATCACCTGCGCGTGAACCACACCGTGTATGACGGCACTCGTCCAGGCAACGCGTCGGGTGATGGCTAACACGTCAGTTCCAGGGGACTACGAGCGGGAAATGAAGCGTACCGTCGCGATCTGGAACTCGCGCGAGGACTTGCCCATTCGCAATACAGCCGTGTCTCCCTCGTCCTTTCCGATGAGGGCGCGGGCAAGCGGTGCTGAAATCGAAAGGCGGCTTTCCTTGATGTTGCCCTCGTGCTCGCCCACGATCATGTACGTCACTTTCTCTTCCGTTTCGGTGTCAACAAGTTCAACCGTGGCACCAAAGACGACGCGCGATCCACCAAGCTTGGTCGGGTCAATGACGTCGGACTGGGCAATGATGCTGTCGATCTCGCGCGAGCGACCCTCGATGAATCCCTGGCGTTCCTTCGCCGCGTGGTACTCGGCGTTTTCTTTTAGATCACCGTGGGCGCGCGCCTCTTCGATGTCGCGAACATTCTTGAAGCGTTCCACCTCGCGCAGTTGCTTGAGTTCGTCTCTCAGGTCTTGCAGTCCCTGCGGGGTCATCGGGTATCGAGTGGACATGGAGAACCGACCTTGTCAGGAAAGTTGGCGTTCGTGAAATTCCTGCACCGAGCAGACCTCGAGTTTACCCGATCGAAGCTTCCCAAGTGCTCCCACGACCGCCTTGGCCGCAGAAAGCGTGGTGAAATAGGGAATGCCCTTCATGAGCGCGGCCCGGCGCAGGGAGAACGAGTCCCGGATGGCCTCGGCGCCCTGCGTGGTGTTGATGACAAGCTGCACCTTGCCGTCGCTCAGTCGATCGACACAGTGCGGACGCCCCTCTCGCACTTTGTTGACGTACTCACAGGGGACTCCCGCAGCGGCAATCGCGGAGTGGGTGCCCCCGGTGGCAATGATGCCGAAGCCCATGGCCGCCAGATCGCCGGCCAGTTTGACGGCTGCCGCCTTGTCGCGATCGTGGACCGAGATAAAGACGAGGCCCGGTGCGCAATCGTACGGCAGTTTCACGTTGGCGCCGAGTTGGCTCTTTCCGAAGGCCATCTCGAAGCTGGTGTCGATGCCCATCACCTCTCCTGTCGACCGCATCTCAGGTCCGAGTAGGGTGTCGACGCCGGGAAACTTCACGAAGGGGAATACCGCTTCTTTGACCGCAACGTGCCTTGGAATGACTTCCTTGACGCCCATCTCCTGAAGCGTCATCCCAATCGCGATGCGTGCTGCGACCTTGGCGAAGGGAACGCCGGTCACCTTGGAAACGAAGGGGACCGTGCGCGAGGCGCGCGGATTGACCTCGATGATGTACACATCTTGCGTACCACGAGGCACGGCGAACTGAACATTCATCAGGCCCTTGACCTCCAGTTCAAGCGCCAGCGCGCATGCCTGTCGTTTGATTTCCTTGATGACATCGGGATGCAGCGAATGAGGTGGCAACACGCAGGCCGAATCGCCCGAGTGAATGCCGGCCTCCTCGATATGCTCCATCACACCACCGACAACCACGTCGGTACCGTCACACACCACATCGACATCGATCTCGACCGCATCGTGGAGGAACTGATCGATGAGGATGGGGGCGTCGTCGTCACCGCCGCTGCCCGCGAGGGATTCGCGCCGGGAGGCTTCCATGGCCTTGTGTACGAAGTGTTCAAGATCCGCGTCGCCGTAGACGGTCTCCATCGCGCGGCCACCCAAAACGTAGGACGGTCGCACCATCACTGGAAATCCGATCCGCTTCGCAATGGTGCGGGCCTCATCAAGGCCATGGGCCGTTCCCCATTCGGGTGCTTTCAGTCCCAGTTTCGTGACGAGATCTCCAAATCGTTTGCGATCCTCGGCTCGGTCAATGGCGTCGGCGCTGGTGCCCATCAGCTTGATGCCCGCTTTTTGCAGTGGCACTGCCAGGCGCAGCGGCGTTTGCCCGCCGAACATGACCACCACGCCCTCGGCTTGTTCCACGCGCAGGATTTCGAGCACGTCCTCGGCCGTGAGCGGCTCGAAGTACAGTCTATCGGCGGTATCGTAGTCGGTCGAAACGGTTTCGGGGTTGCAGTTGATCATGATCGTTTCGCAACCGGCCTCGCGCAATGCTTGAACCGCGTGAACGCAGCAATAGTCGAACTCGATGCCCTGTCCGATGCGGTTGGGGCCGCCGCCGAGGATGGCGATCTTTCGCTTTTTCGTCGGGTTTGTCTCGTCTTCGGGGGCCGTGCTGGTGCCGACTTCGGCACCGGTTTCGTAGGTCGAATACAGGTACGGCGTATAGGCGTGAAACTCTGCCGCGCAGGTGTCAACGGTCTTGAAAACCGGCAGAACGCCCATCTTGGTGCGTGCGTTTCGCACCGCAAGTTCGTCGGTGCCGATGAGCTTCATCAGGCGGCGGTCCGACAGACCAAGCTGTTTGCTGCGCAAGAGGGCCGCGCGGTCTTCGAGCAAGGCTTTGCCCCGGGTTTGCACGGCTTTTTCTTGCTCTAGAATTTCCGAGAGCTGTTGCAAGAACCACGGATCGATCGCCGTTCGGGCGTGCGCTTCTTCGAGCGTCAAGCCCGCACGCATCGCTTCTGCAAGCTGCCACAGCCGGTCGGGACCCGGTGTGGTGATGGCGCGCTTCATTTCTTCAAGCGGCGCGGGTTCCATGTCGAGCCCCCACCGGCCAATCTCCAGCGAGCGCAGCGCCTTGCCGAAGGATTCCTTGAAGGTGCGGCCGACCGCCATGACCTCACCCACGGATTTCATCTGCGGGCCGAGCGTCGAGTCCGCTCCCGGGAATTTCTCGAAAGCAAAACGTGGAATCTTCGTGATGACGTAGTCGATGGTCGGCTCGAAGCAGGCCGGCGTTTCACGGGTGATGTCGTTGCGAATCTCGTCGAGTGTGTATCCGACTGCCAACTTTGCGGCGAACTTCGCGATCGGGAAACCCGTTGCCTTCGAGGCGAGCGCCGAGCTACGTGATACGCGTGGATTCATCTCAATGACGATCATGCGACCGGTCTTGGGATGCACGGCGAATTGAATGTTGCTGCCACCGGTCTCGACGCCGATCTCGCGGATAACCGCCAGCGAGGCATCGCGCATCATCTGGTATTCCTTGTCGGTCAGCGTCATCGTGGGCGCGATGGTGATCGAATCACCGGTATGCACACCCATCGGATCAAAGTTCTCGATGGAGCAAACGATGACCGCATTGTCATTGCGATCGCGCATGACCTCCATCTCGTACTCTTTCCAGCCGAGAATCGATTCTTCGACCAGAACCTCGCTGCGCGGACTTTGTTGCAGGCCCCACAGCAACTTCGCCTCGAACTCGTCCGCGTTCCAGGCGATGGCGGCTCCCGATCCACCCATCGTGAACGACGGCCGCAGTAGGATGGGATAACCCTGCCCGGTTTCCTTTTCGATCTGTTTCTGAAAGGTGAGGCCTTCGGCCAGCGTGTGCGCGAGCCCGGACAGTGCGACCTCAAGTCCAATGCGGCCCATGGCTTTTTTGAAGAGCGCCCGATCCTCCGCCATTTCGATTGCATCAAGCGTCGCACCGATGAGTTGCACGCCGAACTTTTCGAGCACGCCGGCCTTGGCCAGGTCGATGGCCAGATTCAACGCGGTTTGTCCGCCAAGCGTCGGCAGAAGGGCGTCGGGCCGTTCGCGCTCGATGATCTTGGCAACGATGTCGACCGTCAACGGCTCGATGTAGGTGCGATCCGCAAGCTCCGGGTCGGTCATGATCGTGGCTGGATTCGAGTTCACGAGTACCACCCGGTAGCCCTCTTCCTTGAGAGCCTTCACCCCTTGTGTGCCCGAATAATCGAACTCACATGCTTGACCAATCACAATGGGTCCCGAGCCAAGGATCATCACGGATTTGATATCGGTTCGTTTCGGCATAAGTGTTGCGTTTCGCTAGTTTCCGGTAGCGCCGGGCTTGAGTTTGAAATGACCTTCGCGATCGAGAATGAAATTATCGGGAAGCAATGTCTCGACCTTTCCCCGGAATCCCTGTACCAACCACCCGAGGTCGGCGAAGCCTTCGGCGATGCGTCGGCGCAAGCGCAGACTTTCTTCCTCGGCCGATACGAATCGGCTCAACAGGGGATCGCGCGCCACCGGTTCGTTCTTGTGCCGCAACAGCGCCTCAACCGTGGCGAATCGAACCCCCTCGTCCATGTCCTCCAGATACCCGACGATGCGTTCGGATACGCCGTCTTGCTTCATGAGGCCGAGGTGCGACACGATCTGGGTCTTTTTGGTTGGGTCGCGTTCGTATCCGGGTTCATGTCGATCCAGGATCTCACCGAGAACCGTCAATTCTTCCGCGCGGGTGCTGGTGATGGCCGATAGAACGCGCAAGGGCCAGGAAACAGAATCCGCGCTCTTGAGATAACGTTGAACCGCCGGTAGAACGGCCAAACCCTTCTTGACCAATACCTCGCACACCCACTCCTTCTCGTGCTCGTCCTCGATGCTTTTGTCGTACGTCACGCCAAATCGCCGCATCAGGCCGAACAGGGCTTCGTCCGACCCATCGTCGAGCAAGGCCTCAAGGGCTCGCATCCGATCGACGGATTGTTTGTACTTGTCCGTTGCGCGGGCAATGTTTTTGGTTCGTGCCTTTTCGGCCCGCTCGTCTTTGCCCAGAAAAATATCGAAAAGTCCCATGCGTGGTCCTGACCCACGTTCGCGGGCCGCCGCTTCTATATCACTTGCAGTGCGGGGTGGAAACCGCCGTCTGCTTGCGGAAAAGATCTTCCCGGGATTCGTTTCAAGTAGCTGTTATTACACTGGAATTTTTGGATGATTGGCGACGGTTTTCAGATCGTCGAGTCGGTCCCGCGGCAGAGAGGGCTCCTGGTTCGTGTCTGGAACAGCCTCGACCCCGACCGTCGCACCTTTGCCCTTGGTTACTTGGTGCTGCTGCCGCTCTTTCTGATGCCGGTATTCGTGACCAAGTTTTTGCCCGGCCTCGACCTGCCGTTTCACCTGTCCATCGCCGACATGCTGATGAAGGCGGACGACCCCGCGTCGCCGTACGCGCCGTACTACGAGTCCCGCCTTGGCTTTGCCCCCTATGCAGCGCACTACCTTCTCCTCGTTGGCCTGGGGCGATTCATGGTTCTGGCACTCGCCCACAACGTGGTGATGGGCATTTACATTGCCGTGTTGCCGTTGTGTTGCAGCTACCTGCTGGCAGTGAGCGGCAAGAGTCGGCTGCCGGCGTTGTTGGCGTTTCCGTTGTGCTTCAACATGACGCTGCACTACGGTTTCATCAGCTTTTGCCTGTCGTTGCCCGCGCTGTTGTTGTGGCTTGCATTGACCGCGGATCTGCTGGCGCGTCCGTCGCTCGGAATCGGATGGCGGGCGGCACGTTTGCCGGTCCTCGCGGGTCTTGTCGGGTGTTTGCTCTATCTGTGTCACTTGCAAAACTATTTGTTCGGCATTTGTGCAGTGGGCGCCATGTGTGTGCTTGGACCGGGTGGCTGGCGCCGTCGTGCGCTTGGTGTCGCTGCCATCGTCCCGTCGGCGTTGAGCCTCGTTTTGTGGTGGCGTCGCTCGCCCTTTACCGGTGACGCGGCAGCCCGACATGGCTCATTCGACTTTGCTTGGGAAACCCTGAAAAACGCGCGCATGGCGGATCTGCAATGGGGCCAGTTGCCGCTGCGGACCGACATCGAGAACCGAATCGGTTGGTTTCCAGACCACCTCCTGAAGGGGTTCGTCGACTTGATCGACGTCCGGGTTGCCAACGCCATTTTGTTTGCGGCGGCGTTCTATTATTTGCTCGGCTGGCTCGGTGCCTGGATGGGATCGGGGCAAAAACGACGAACCCACTTTCGCCTCGCCCACACGATGGTGTTTCTGGGCGCTGTCTTCGCCTACTTTGCGCTGCCGCACCACCTCCGTGAATTCGAGTTGATGACGTTCTACCCGCGCTTTTCGGTCCTTGCTGTGCTGCTCTTCTTGCCCCTCATCCCGGCTGGCCTCGGTCGAATCTCCGGCTTCATGCGCGTCGGCGTGATGTTGCCAGCCCTCCTCATTGGGGTGTTGTGGAGCCACTCGCTGTTCATTCACTACCGCGCTTACCGGGAAGAAATTGCGGATTTCGCGGCGGTTCTGCGCCAGACGCCCGCGGACGGCAAGGCAGTTGGGATCATCTATAACCGTCGCTCCACGGTTTTACGCAACGAATCGGTGCTGGTGGGTTTGACCGGATTTCATGTGGCCGCCCGAAAGTCGAAGACCAGCATGGTGCCGCTTGCGTACTGCGGAATGCGACACATTCCGTGCGCCATCAAACCCAACGCGCCGAGGCTGTCGCACCCGGGCTCGTGGTTGGAGCAACCCTTTGAATGGCCCTCGCTCATCGACGATTTTGACGTGATCTACGTTCGGTCCTCGCCGTATGAGCTGCTTCAAGGCCACGCCCGGGATCTTCAGACGGTCGCCCACGTCGGGTCCTGGATTTCGCTGCGGAAGAAACCTGTTCGCGGGCGGGTACACGAAAAACGCGACAGGCAGGTTGCAAGGCCCGACATAGCCGACTAATTTGTGAGCGGGGTGCGCTCGACGTGGTGGAACAAGACAAACGACAAATCAGCGAGCGGAAAGATCCCTGGCGCGAGTATTTGCGCAAAAAGGGTCTGAAGACGACTCAGCAGCGCGAAGCGATCGTGGATGCGTTTCTGGAGTCGAGTGGTCATATCAACCTGGAAGAGCTGCTCGTGTCATCGCGCGCCAAGAGTCCGGGCGTGGGCCTTGCGACCGTTTATCGAACGATCAAGTTGCTTGAGGAAGCGGGGCTAGCCGAGGCTCGGCAGTTTGGCGTCGGCCAAACGTTGTACGAGGTGGCCAGTCTGGAGCACCACGATCACATCATCTGTCACAGCTGTGGCTACATCGTGGAATACGAAAGCGAAGAGATCGAGGCGGCGCAAGTCACGGTCGCGCGTCACTTTGGTTTTGAGATCGTCAACCACCGACACGAAATTTTCGGGTTGTGTGACAAGGCGCGAGGATTGCCGGGCGGCACTTGCCCGGCTGAGCTCAACGGCAAGAAATAAAAGCGGTGTCCGCGTCGTTCGTTCCCGAATCAACGCGCACCGACATTGCACTGCCACTGCCTAGAAAACGCGAGCCGGGGTTGCGTGTTCAGCTTCTCCTCGGCCTCGCTGTCGTCTCGTTGTTCGCTGTGTTTTCGGTTGGGCTGTTGTCCCTGTGGGCGGCCTCCAATGATCTGCGTGAAGTGCGTGAAGCAACGGCCGCCTCGCTTTCAACGGCGGCTGCGGCGGCCGCGGCGTCGGTCATCGATCCCAACCAGGAACTCGGCTCCGCACAAAATCTCCTTGAGACGGATCCCTTGTTGCGACAGGTTGCCGAGCGCTCGGGCATCCTCGAGATCTCTATCATCTCTGCCACCGGTGTGGTCGTGGCGTCGCGACCGCCGCGATGGAAGGGAGATATCGATCCGCCGATCTTGCAGTCTGCGCTCGAAGGTGTTCCCCCCACGCTGCACTACCGGGATGGCGCTGAACATGGCGATCCCGAGCTGCTGTCGTACGCGGGGATAGCAACGGGTGGGCGCATTGTTGGCGCGGTTCGCATCGTCATGCCGGCGCCGCCTCCGATACTCGCGTTCATCCGGCGCTCTGGTCCTGTGCTGCTCGGCCTCGCACTTGGCGACGCCATCTTGTTGGTTGGCTTCGGTTATTTTCTGCTGACACAGATGGTGATACGACCACTCCGTGCGGTGGAAGTCGCGACCGCAGCGGTCACTGCGGGCAATCTCGACCAACAACTCTTGCCTTCGGGTCCACGCGAGATTGCCGCCCTTGCGGCGTCCTTTAACCAAATGACCATGTCGCTTGCGAGTCAGCGCGAACAGTTGATTCGTACCGAAAAACTCGCGTCCGTTGGTCAACTTGCGGCCGGCGTGGCACACGAAATCGGCAATCCGCTGGCGGCCATCCTGGGATATTCTGACATCTTGAAGTCGGACGCGGGTGAGCCTGAAAAGGCACATCTGACCCCCGCCGATCGTCTGGATATCGCCACGCGGGTCAAGGCCGAGACGCATCGGATCCATCGCATCATTCAGGACCTGCTTGAATATTCGCGGCCCAGTAAAGAAGAAGCGCGTATGACGGATCCGCTCGCACTGTTGCGCGCTGCCGAATCCTTGCTCCGTCCTCAGGCCCGCTTTCGCGAGGTCGAAATGGTGTACGAGAATGCGTCGGAGGGGTGGCCCACCATTCGTGTTTCACCCGAACGCCTTACCCAGGTGTTCGTCAATCTCCTGCTCAACGCAGCTGACGCCATGGAGCAAAAAGGCACCTTGCGTGTTTCGAGTGAGAGGGATGATGGCCGGGTTCGTCTGGTTTTCGCTGACGAGGGCCCGGGTGTTCCCCGCGCCTCACGACGCAAGATCTTCGATCCGTTCTACACGACCAAGGAGCCCGGCAAGGGCACCGGTCTTGGATTGTCGATCTGTCGCTCGATCGTCGAGACCTACGCCGGTACGCTGGAATTGCATGAAACCCCGGAAGGCGAAGCGGGCGCTCGCTTTTCGATGTCTTTCCCTCCCGGTTGACGGGCGAAATCTTGCTGAACGCGTTGTGGCTTGGCGGCGTCCCCGTCGTCAGGTACCATCAAGTTCTAACCTGTCGTGACCTTGAAGAACCCGACCCCTCGACTCTTATTTCGTTTCGGAAGAACGGCCTTGTGCGCTCGCCTGATGGTGATTGGCGCGGTCGTGGCGACCTATTCGGTTTTGCAAAGCGATCGGGTGCAGGCTGCGGGTGAGACCATTACCGACATCCGCATCAAGGGCAATGCCCGCACGAGCGAAGAGACCATTCGCTCGATGCTCCCCATCTCCATCGGGGACGAGCTTGAACGTGATACGCTTGAGTTGGTTCGCGAGCAGCTCAACAACACAGGCATGTTCTCGAACGTGAACGTCTACTGGGAGCGCAACGAGGCTGGCGTTCGTGTCGTCGTCAACATCAAGGAAAAGTTTCCCTGGGCCCCCGTTCCGACCTTTACCTTTTCGCCAGGTGATATCTCCTTCGGGGCGGTGCTGGTCCACGGCAACCTGTTTGGCCGTGGCAAGCAAGGCGTTGTGGGCGGCAGGATTTCGACGGTAAGCTCGGGTGCGGTTCTCGGATACCGGGATCCGTCGATCTGGGGCACCTGGCTCTATTGGCAGACGGAAGCCGCATATCAACAGCGGGATTTGCCCGAATATTCGCCGTTCTCTACCTACCGTGCGCAAAAGATTCGCACGACGGATCTGGGTGCAATTGGCGGTAGCGTGAACTTGGGTGTGTTTTGGCTTCGGCGCGTGCGAACCGAACTCCGCTACGGATTCCAGCGATACAAGTACAACGGGACCGAGTTCAGCGAAACCATCCCCGGTGCGGCCTCGTTTGGCCCCGCAGTCATCGATGAAAATGGCGTACTCAACCGAGGGTTCGGCGAGGCTCGGTTGCAGTTCGACTTTCGTGCGTTCGAACACGCGCTCATGAAGGGCTCGGCGTTGTCACTGAGCTACCAGGTAGGCAGCCCCACCTTCCTTGGCGACAAGAACATCAATTACTGGAAGACCGGCGTGTCCTTCGAGACGGGCATCATCTTTTTCAAGTCGCAGAATCTTCGGCTGGTTTCGGGCGTTGGTGTGAGCGACCGATTGCCGCTATTCGAGGAGCACACCGCCGGTGGTACGAATCTACGTGGTTTTCTCTACCAACAATTTCGCGGGGATACCCAGGTGCGCCTCGCGCCGGAATACCACGTTCCGTTGACGCCGACGAAGTGGGCGCTGAGCGTTCGCGGATTGGTCTTTACCGACGTTCAGGCGATCTGGTACCGCAATCTGCCTATCGGATACGGCCCCGGTCAGTTTCAGGTAGGACGTGGCGACGCTGGACGTTCCTATCTCGGACCGGAGTTCATCAAACCAGGGTTCTCACCCCAACGTGATGTCCACATGGGGGTAGGGGCCGGCCTCCGCTTTTATCTGCGCACCATTTCCGTTCCGCTGGTCGGCGTCGACTATGGCTACGGTGTACTCGACAACGTGTGGCGCATGGTCCTGGTCGTCGGTGTCTAGCACTCAGCCGCCCTTGGTTTGACGGGCGAGATAGTTCTGAAGGCCGATCGTCGCGATCAGCGATTGTTGGGTTTCAATCCAGTCGAGGTGTTCTTCCTCGCTGACCAAGATTTCTTCCAACAAGGCCCGGGTTGCGTTGTCGCCAACCTTGACCGCTTGCTCAACGCCGCGGTTCAATCGGCCAATCGCATCACGCTCAAGCGCAATGTCGGAGGCCATTTGTTCCGGAACGGTCTCACCGATATTGATTTTGCCAAGTCGCTGAACGTTCGGAAGGCCTTCCAAAAACAGGATGCGCGTGATGATGCGATCGGCATGCTTCATCTCGTCGATCGATTCCTGGCGCAGAAACTGTTCAAGCTGAACGAAACCCCAGTTCCCACACATCCGTGAGTGCAAAAAATACTGGTTGATACCGGTCAATTCAGCGGTGAGGACATCGTTCAAGATGTCGATGATTTCGGCGTTGCCCTTCATGTCGAAAGGGACGGTAGCTCGGTCTGTTGGTCACGACAACCATTTCCGCTGCTTTTCCTCGGGCACGACGCGTGCAGCATCTGACCGATGGTTTCCACACACGCACCGCAACCCTGACCGGCACCACAGACATTCCCGATGTCCTCGGTGGATTCGGCCCCTTGGATGATGGCAAGCCGTACGCTTCGGTCGGAAACTCCGCGACAGAGGCAAAGAATCATCTGTTGAGAATGAATCTCAAGGTCTTTCTCGTCAAGAGAAAAGATCTAGGCGTACCACCCCTGGAAAGGGTCGAGAGTTCATGTTAATGAGAATGAGTATCAAACTCTACTGGCTCGACTGAAAGCAGAGAAAGCCCCATGCGCGTCAAATCACCTCTCAGCGTCCTCCTCGCCCTCCTCATCTCGATGGTTTCGACCGGGAACACTTTTTCGGCCGAGCCTGCTCTGACGCCCGTGCCCGATGTCGTATCGGTGACGCGCAATCCGCTCCCAACGGTCCCGATCCCGCCGATTGAGGAAACCACAGTCGAGGTCAGCGTGGTTGGTACGCGCGTGAAGCGAACCGCCGGCTCCGCCCACGTGTTGCGCGCCAAGGAAATGGAGCGCCTTGAATACGACGATCCCCATGCGGTCGTGGCGTCGGTTCCGGGGGTCTATTCCCGCGGTGAAGATGGGGTTGGCTTGCGTCCCAACATCGGCATGAGAGGGGCCAATCCTGATCGCAGCAAGAAGATCACCTTGATGGAAGACGGTGTCCTCTTTGGCCCGGCCCCGTATTCCGCGCCCGCGGCGTACTATTTTCCGCTTATCACCCGCATGAGTCAGGTGCGCGTGATCAAAGGCCCAGGTGCCATTTCCTTCGGGCCGCAAACCGTCGGCGGTGCCCTTGATCTCGTCACGCGAAGTGCTCCTTCGGATACCACGGCAGGGATCGATCTGGGCGGCGGGCAATACGGCTACGGGAAAACCCACGGATACTTCGGTGCAAACCAGGGTGACACCAGCTTCATCATCGAAGGCGTTCACCTGCGCGACGATGGGTGGAAGGCGTTGCCCAACGGTGCAGATATTGGTTTTACCCGCAACGAATGGATGTGGAAGGGTGTACACCGCTTGCCTTCGGTCGGGGGCGGCAAACACCAGATTCAACTGAAACTGACCTACGCCGACGAGGACTCGAAGGAAACCTATCTCGGGTTGTCAGATGCCGACTTCGCTCGCAACCCGCTCATGCGTTACGACGCTTCGCAACTTGATCGGATGGAGTGGTTTCGTACCTCGGGTGTGCTGACCCATACGATCGAGCCGACATCGACTGTCAACATCACCACCAGCCTGTATCGCCACAACATGACGAGAAGCTGGCGCAAGGTGAACAGATTTCAGGGAGCATCACTGTATGATGTTCTAACCAATCCAAACGATCCCGAAAATCAGGTGTACAACGCCATCCTCACCGGAAAGCTCGACAGCAGCATTCCCGCCGAGATCCTGCTAGTCGGTCCGAATCGCCGCGATTTCGTATCACAAGGTGCGCAGTCGGTGTTGCAGTGGAATCCTGAAACTTCGGCCATCAAGCATCGCGTCGAGTTCGGCCTGCGCGGACATTTTGATAGCATCGACCGACGACACAGCGAGGATGGTTACTTTTTGCGGGCAGGCCAGTTGGTACCGGCCGGTATTCCGACGGTTGTGACCGCGTTGAATCGTGCGTCGACGGTGGCGGTTGCAGCGAACGTTGCGGATGCGATGACCTGGCGGGGCTTGACGGTGACGCCGGGCGTTCGCATGGAGCTCATCTGGTCGAATTTCTCCGACAGCCTCGGTGCGGGGCAAACCGAACGTTTCGTGCCCGCGCTGTTGCCCGGCGTGGGTATCTACCAGTCACTGTCGGAACGAGTGGGGCTTCTTGCGGGTGTCTATCGTGGTTTCAGCCCGCCTGCTCCGGGTGCCGACAAAAGTGTTGATTCCGAATCGAGCGTCAACTACGAAGCCGGAGCCCGGTATTCCGATGGCGCGTTACAGGCCGAGATCATCGGATTTTTCAACGACTATTCCAATCTCACCGACGTGTGCACGCTATCGAGTGGATGTCTGGATATCAATCTTGATCGACAGTTTGATGCGGGGAGCGCCCGCATCTTCGGAATTGAATCGTATGCGCGGCGTGACTTTCGGCTAGGCACGTTTACGGTTCCTCTGGGGTTCGCGCATACCTACACTCGCGCCCGGTTCGAGAGTGATTTTGTGTCTCAGGATCCGATTTACGGCGACGTCGCAAAGGGTGACGAGCTTCCGTACGTTCCGAAACATACCCTTCATGCATCGCTCGGTGTCGAGCATGGCCGGGGCGGCATCGCCGTTTCGGCAAACTACGTTTCCGCAATGCGGGAGGTTGCCGGTCGCGGTGCGCTTTCTTCGGCCCTTGTGACCGACGAAGCCTTCACCGTCGATGCAAGCGCTCGCGTTCGTCTGTATCGATCGTGGTCGCTCTACTCGAACGTGCGCAATGTCATGGATGCGAACTATATCGTTTCGCGGCGTCCATTCGGCGCACGCCCTAACATCCCGAGATGGGTCCAACTCGGAATCCGAAGTACGTTTTAGGCTCGGCACAGCCCTACAACGCGCGCAAGCGAGGGGGGGCGCTGGTCGGAGCGGGCAATATCCAACGCGCAGGCAGGATGCTGCTGTTTACCTTTGCCAGATCCACATCGGGATCAATCAGACGGCCAGGGGGACGACCATTGAGTGATGCGATGGCATCGACACGAACCTCGACCTTGCGCAAGCCCCGTCGTGTGTAGTCGTCTCGAATGTGGTGAGCCAGCTGAAGAATCAGGTCAGGTTGCCCTGACAGTTCGCGCTCTTGCAGCCGGTTCAAATAGTCGTGGGCGCTGACCTCGAATTGCCTTCGATCCGGCTCGCTGCGCACCTGGAAAGTCACGCTTCCGTTCTTTTCCCGCACCATCACCCGCCACGAGAACCGCATACCCTGTTCGTGCCACAAAACGTTGCCACCGTATGCGAGATGGCGCAAAGGCAGCACAAGCTGAACGGCGCAATAAATTCCCGCCAGCGCCCACCCGACTGGCCGCCATCGCGGGGTGGATTCTGGCGTGGGTGCGCGGGCATCTTGTTCGTGGCGAACGAAGCCACGCGGCCAATTCGCCGGAAAAAAGACGAGCGCCGCCAAAATCATGATGACGGGAAACATGCCGATTGGAAACAACACGCGCGTCAGCACGTGAAAGACGATGACGATTGCGTAGGCGTACGGTCGTGTGCGCGGCCACATCAGCCATGCCACGATCGTGGAGTCAAACAGAAACCCGGCCCATGACATGAGCGGGGCCGCCCAGGAATGAACGAACAGCGGTCCCAGAATCGGGATACCGGTTCGTGAAGCAAGCCATATGTTGAGTGGTTGGGCGTGCCATAGCCAGTCGGCCTGTGCTTTTGCGAGTCCCGCGAAGGTGTAGACGACGCCGACCTGAAAACGAAACAACCAGAGCCACGCAGCGGGTACGACATCGATGCGCCAACCATTTCGCCGCGCATCCAGAGACCACGCACGGTGGGCGGGTGAAACGGCCAGCAGCAACCCGAGCAGGAGCGCGAGATAATAGTGGTTAAGATAGTTGGTGACGTCGATTGCCTGAAGGTACGCAAATCCGATTGCGAACGCGGCTGCGCTTGCGCGAAAAAATAGACCGACGGCGATGCACAGGGCCAATAGCGCCAGCACCCAGAACAACACGTGGGTTCCGATCTCGCCGGGAGGCTGCACCCACGCGAGTCCAAAATATTTGAATCGAAAGGATGTATCAACGAACAACCCATCGATCCATCCGTAGCCCACGAATCGCAACATGCTCACGCAAAGTATCGAACCGAATAGGATCCGAAAGGCGGCAAGCCAAGCGATGTCGACGGGTCGAGCGGATCGGATGGATCGGAACTGCGGCACTAATCGTTGTCGCCTTCGACCGTCATGGGCAAATCGATGTTGAGCGCCGTGATGAACTGTGTTTTGAGAAGATCATTCAATATCTTGATCTTTGTATGGAGTGCGCCGACGTTTTCCTTGGAGCTAGAAAACGCGTCTTCGAGTGGCGGTGTGAAGGTGTCCGTGGCCACAATGGCGTCGGCAAGCGCATCATTCATTGCGTCGGCAAGCGCATTCTGACCGACAGCCCGGAGCCAGTCGTCAAATCCCAATCCCACGCCGTCGGCACAACCAGAAAACAACTGGCGAAATCCACGAAGGTTTTGTGCGACGTTTTGGGTCGATGAACGTGCGAACTCTGCTTCCAGGTACGGCACGCAGGCAGAGCAGTCGAGACTTCCCGCGGCGCAGCAGATCTTCTGATCCTTGATTTCACGGTCGAGGTAGAAAAAGGCATCGCTTGCCGCGTTCAATGCGTCGTGATCGGTCGCAAAGAGCGTGCTGCCCGCGCCGGCGCTGACGAATTGTTGGCGGAAGTTTGCGCCACCGGGCAGCCAGGCGGTGTTGATCTGTTGCGCGCGGGCGAGGACATCTGCGGCTGCTGCAACGGCGTAGTCGGCACGGCGCTGCGGCAAAACGGTCGGAGACACCGCAGCCCAGGTCCCCTGCGTGTTGATGTCCGCGGTTGAAGGGCACGCATTGTTGGTGCCTGTGTGAAACAGCAGGTATTCCAGCGCGTCGAGGCCGCGGCTGACAACCAGCGTGTTTGCGAAATCGGTCCGACTGTATCCCTGTGTCGCGATCAGTTGGTCCACGCCGCAGCGGGCTTTCTGCGGATAACTGTAGATCTGTGTTCGCAGGCCCTGTCCGCCCGGGCGGCCGCTTGAAGCAGCGGGTCCTATTTGAAACAGTTCGGCTGCTTGCCAGTGCGCGTTGGCGATTCGCCAGGCCTCCTGAGCCTGGCTCAATGCCTCGGGCGACAAGTTGGCGGCGTATCCCACGAGCTTGTCATGCAGCGCCTGTGCTGCGCTTTGGAAGGTGTTGCCACCAAGGGCGGTGCATTCGGCTATCGCTGCAATAAGCGCTGCTTTGCTGAACGCGATGGTTTCGGCATCCGGCACTGCGGCCGCGTCAACCATCCCGGCATCAAACCCAGCCACCCCCCCGGTTGCAGGCGTACCGGATGTTCCCCCGGTTTTTCCGGTATAAACCGGCTCGCCGGATCCGTTGTTGCTGCACCCCAACCCCAGGAAGGACGCCACGGCGCCGCCCAGAAGAAGTGCGGGAAAACAAAACCCAACGCGCCGGTATTTGATCATGATTGATTCAGCGACCTTCACCGTGGCCAACGACCACAATTTTTCCGTCGGACTGTAGCACAATCGCGCGGGCTTCTTCGCCGAGTCCGGCGCCAACAGCGAGATTCTGAATCACCACACCGGCGTTGCCGAAGGTTGCGTCGCGGGTTCCGTCCACATTGTAACGGGCGATCAGCATCGCGGTGTCGGTCGCTGAAACCGCAACGTAACCGACCGCGTACAGTTTGTCGTTGGCGTCGAAGGCCGCGCCCCAGAAGCGATCATGCATCGTTTCGGAAACCGGGACTGCCATCGATTTTTCCGTCCCGACACCGTCGAGGGGCACGAATGCCAACACCGCATCATCGTCCATATCGGTGGCGGCGCTATATCCCGTTGCCGCAGCCCATTTGCCCGAAGGTGCAACAGCGGCACCATAAAAAGCCTCGTTGTTTCTGCCAAACGGATACAGCTTGTATCCGGCGCTGGCGAATGTCGTGTCGGCTTGACCGTTCGCGCCCAGCATGACGATCATCGGTTGCACCTGTCCTGCGGTTGGCTCGGCGCTACCGGTGATCAAGGTCTTGCCGCCGGGGAGTGCCCGGATGTTGCGTCCGCGATCATTCAAGGTTGCAACGTCGAGGACCACCTTGCCCTGATTTCCCCAAGTTGAATCCTGCGAGCCATCGGCGTTCAGGCGGAATGACACCATGTCAACAGCGCCCGACGCGGCCGATCGTCCGTACCCGGTGGTTACGTATTTTTCGCCTTGTGGTGCAATGCCGTAGGCCTCGGCCATGCCCCAGGGTGTGGTTGTGTTCATCGTCATGAACGGGTTGAAGTTGCTGATGCCCTGGTATCCAAATGCGTTGTCGACAGCGCCATCGACGCCCAATCGCAACACCACAATCGCGTTGGCAGATTGTGTCCCGACGCCGGTCGGCTGTGAGGTGTATCCGGATGCAACGATTTTGCCGTCGGCGTGCACAAATCCGCCGAGTGCGTTGTCGCTGAGGTTGGCGATATTTAAACGGTGAGTTCCCATGGTCCCAAACGTGGTATCCAGCGTGCCATTGGCAGTCAATCGTGCAACAATTCGATCCGCGTCGATTCGGGAACCGTCGCCCTTCGTTCGCGCAAAAATTACCAGTCGATTTTGCGTGTCGCGATCAATTTCTCGAGCGAAATCGCCGGCGCTGTCGGACGCAGGACCGAGATCAAGTTCGGCCACGCCGTTTGTGCCGAAGGTGATGTCGAGCTGCCCGTTGGTATTGAGTCGGATCGCGAAGACGTTCATGTTCACAGGAGGCGTGGCGGTGGTGCCGCCGGCGCCGCCCATGGCATCCGGCGATGCGCCCGCGTCGGGTGTTCCCATGGTGCCGCCTGTGGCAACAGCACCTCCGCTGCCGCCGGTTGCGCTGCCCCCAGTTGCCGTTCCGCCCGTGCCTGTGCCGCTGGTCCCGCCGAAACCGCCCGTTGCTGCGTCAAAGCCGCCGTTGGTGCCAGAGCCGTCGTCGTCACAACCGACGGCGAGCGCAGCGAGAAGCGCAAGGGCGGAGAATCCGATCGAGCGGGTTGAGCTGGGACTGAACATCTTTGGGTTCCTTTTGAACAGGTATTGAAAATGAGATGCGTTATCGAAATGCAATCTATCGCAATGAGAATGAATGTCAATATCGAATATTCTAGCCGTGTCGCTGAAAATTCTGATATTGATTATCAACCTCGACTTTTCACCCGACGACATGGACGGTACTCAGTCAGCCAGCATTTATTCGGCCCCATCGGCCCAGCTGCAACGCGCGCCCGACGTCGCGGCCGGGTCAGCGAAAAGTGTGCCGGTGGCGAGTGACCCCGGCTGTTTCTCGGTTTTTTTGGCGCACCACCAGCCTGCGCGGGCACGAGCGCGATTGCTGCGCCGGGCGATCGCGACGGGTTTTGCGGCCTTTGTCCACGTTGCCGTCCTCGTCTACCTGGGGGTTGATGATCTGTATCGCGTCGAGGAGCTTGCTGCGCCAACGCTGGCGCTCTCCTTCCTTCAATTGCCGACCGTTGAGAAGACAAGCGCTCCCAGCGCTGAACGCGTTGCGCCCCAGCGTGCACGCAAAGCCCGGGTTGCGCGAACCGAGACGGCACCTCAACCAACCGCATTGCCATCCGAGATTCCCGCGGACGAGGTCGCAGTCGCCACGCCATCGCACAATGATGAGGTGGTTCCTGCGTCCGAGGGCGATCCTTCCGCATTGACGGAGGTTTCAGGAAGCACCGGTACAGCAGAGAGCGCCCTGCCATCGTCTTCGGGGGTGCCTCAAATGGTCGTGGTAGCAGTGGATGAACACACCCGGCGAGATTGGATCGCACGGTACACCCGCGACAAATTGCGAAGCTGCATCGACGCGCATCGGTTCTATCCACCCGAAGCCGAAGAGGAAGGGATCGAGACCACCGTCGTGCTGCGAATTACCATCGACCATGCGGGGCGATTGCTTTCGGTCACCGTTGTTCGCGGCAACGAGGTCCCCATCCTAGCTCGCGCGGCACTGGCGACCGTTCAAAAAGCCCAACCGTTTCCGCCCCCACCGAAGGAACTGGGAGACCGAATTACGCTGGACGTGTCGGTGGACTACCGGATCGCGCTTTGAGGCCGATCCTACGGCTACCACTACTACTCCTCGTAGTTGGATATCGGCGCAACCCGGACCGCACAGGCCTTGTATGACGGCTGTCGCGAATAGGGATCGAACGAAGGAAACGTCAGCCGGTTCATTTCTTCGTAATGCATCGGCACGAACACTTGTCCGGGCTGGACCGTGTGTGTGACGAATGCCCTGGCCTTGATGGAGGCCCGTCGTGAATGGATGGATACCCATTCGTTGGGCGAGATTTTCAGTTCGCGCGCATCGTTGGGACTGATCTCGACGTAGATTTCGCTTGGATACAGTTTGCGCAGGACCGCGGACTTGCTGGTTCGCGTTTGGGTATGCCACTGGCTTGAGCTTCCACGTCCGGTCAGCAGCAGGTGCGGGTACTTGGCGTCGGTAGGCTCGGGCATGGGCCGTGTGTCCTCGAAACAAAAGCGTGCCCGCCCATCCGGATGGAAGAATCGTCCGTCGGAAAATAGCCGCCGTTGCTGCGCTTGATCTTGCGCAGTGGGATCGGCAGGATAGGGCCACTGCACGCCGCCCTTGCGGTCAAGCATCTCGTAATCGCCGAGTCCAGAAATGTCACACGGTTGGTCCCGTGACAACTTCTTCAGGATCTCGAAAACCGCTTCGGGACTGGTCCAGTTCGCAAACATCTCGCCGCAACCCCAGGCATCGGCGATGAGGCGGAAGATCTGGAAATCCGCCAGGGCCTGCCCGGGCGCGCGTGAAACCCGCTTGAGCACCCCGATTCGCCGTTCGGAATTGATGAACGTGCCTTCTTTTTCACCCCATCCCGCCGATGGAAGCACCAGGTGCGCCATGCGGGCAGTTTCCGTACTGGCATACATGTCCTGCACCACCAGGAAATCGAGACGTGAAACAACTTCCTTGAAGAAGTCCTGGTTGATCCAGGAATGGGCTGGATTGGTAGCAACGATCCACAGCCCGCGGATCTTGCCCTTCAAGATCTTTTCCAGGATCTGGTCGTAGCTTGCGCTCGCGCGATCCGGAATCGATTGCACATCGATGCCGAGGGTCTCCGCGACCTTGTTTCGATCTGCGGGGCTGGTGAAATCATGTCCGCCGAGCAAGTTCGTTGTATTCGAGAACAGGCGCGAGCCCATGGCGTTGCACTGGCCCGTGATCGAGTTGGCCCCGGTTCCGGGTCGGCCAATGTTGCCGGTGATGAGCGCCAGGTTGATGAGTGATTGAGCAGCTCGCACCCCTTCGTGGCTTTGGTTGACACCCATGGTCCACCAAAACGAAACACGCTTCCCGCGCGCGATGGTGTCAACCAGATGGTCAATTGCCTCGCCGGTCAGACCGGTCTCCAAGATGACGCGCTCGCGGTCGTACTTTTGAACGTGCATCCTGTAGTTATCGAAATCCTTTGTGTGGTTTTCGATGAACGTCTTGTCGATCGCACCGCGCTCAATTAGCAGGTTCGCAATGCCGTAAAACAAGGTCAAATCGGATTTCGGTGCAAGCGCCACGTGTTGTGTGGCCGCCATTGCCGTTTCGGTCTTGCGGGGATCGATCACCACGATCTCAGGTTTGTTTGGGTTCCGGCAAACGCGCTCCCAGAGGATGGGGTGCGCGATGCAAAGATTTGATCCAACCAAGACCAGCGTGTCGGACTCTTCGAAGTCCTGGTAGGTGTAGGGAGGGGCATCGAAACCGAACGCCTGTTTGTAGGCGACCACTGCGGTGGCCATGCATTGGCGTGTGTTGCCATCGCCGTCGACCATTCCCATGCCGAACTTGCCGAGCGCACCGAGAAAGGCGAGCTCCTCGGTGGGGATTTGTCCTGTGCCGAGGAACGCGACGGCTTCCTTGCCGTGTTTTTCCTGAATGCCTTTGAACTTCTTGACGAAGGTTTCGAGTGCGACCGGCCATGTGGTTGGAATCAATTTTCCGGCTGCGTTGCGCAACATTGGTGTGGTCGCGCGATCGGTAGCGGCAAGCGGAGTCAGCGCCTCCCATCCCTTGGGGCAGGCCATTCCGAGGTTGACCGGGTACTCGGTTGTCGGTGAGAGGTTGACGGCAGCTCCGTCTTTGAGGTGAACCGACAACCCACATCCGGTCGAGCAATACCCGCAAACCATCGTTGTGGTTTGGTCCGGCTTCAAACGTTCGGGAACCTTCCCAAGTCCGAACACGCCGGGACTGAGCAGCAGTTCGCGGGTGAGCGGGCCCGTCCGTTGCATGATTGCGGACATGCCAATCTCTTTGAGCTTTTTTGCAGCGGCTGCGAGGCCTTTCGGCGTGGGCGTCGGTTTCGACATCAGGTCAGTCCTCCGGGCATACGCGAAGCCGGCGCCGCTTTGAAAAAGAGAAAGCGCTCGAGCAACTCGCTGCCGAGCAAGAGTACGAAACTCGCGACGGCAGTAACATGGACGAAGGAATTGTGGAGATTGCCCTGGCCTCCAGGCCTTGCGCTCAACCATAGAATTCCTGCCAACACGATCCCCCCCATCGCGCCGGTTGCGAATCGCCCCACCGTTGCAAGTCCGAGATCCCGAATCATCAGCGTTGCGACCCGCTTCTCGCTTGTGGTGCGTTTGTCGAAAAAGTGGCGCAAACGGATGGCTTCGGCGCTCAATTTCGCGATGGCGCTTGTCATCACGATCACAAGCATGAGCAGTTGCGATTTTGTTGCGCTGAAAATGCTTTCGGCCGGTTCATGGTTCGTCAGCACGCTCAACATGAATGCGGCCGAGGCACCCAGCACCGCCGTTGTGATGAAAAACTTGTATCCGGTCAAGGCGGCGCCCCAGTGCGGTCGCTTGGTGGCGGCGTAGACCATGACCGAACAAAAAACGCCGAGGCCGCCCATCGCAATGGTGGCCACCCCGATGGTGTCCCTCAGTGATTCAATGCGCGCGGAATCCAGGTATCGCGCCACGATGGAATATTTCAGACTGGCCCCTGCGAGCGGTGAAACCAAAAGTGCGTAGGCACCGGCAAGCGGCGCAAAAGTTCCAAACGCGATGATTTCGCGGGACAACCACGAGTGGCGCAGTCCAAGAAACGCACGATAACCGAGCAAAGGCCGTCCCAGATGCATGGGGCTCACGACCAGCGCCAATCCTGCAAGCACCAGAGCAAACAGGGCATGCGACAGCGGCGGTCCACCGGTGGTTGCGTTGGCTTTTGGCAAGAGGTGCGCAAATGAGAACGCGCCGACCGCCAGTTGGGTGAGTACCAGCATGATCACAAGCGGCATGTGCGAGTGCGAGGGACTGACCGAGTAGAAGTCTGCTGGCAATGCATTGGCGGGAACAGGTCGCGCTGTTTTGTAAACCGTGGTTGGGATCGTGTCTTGCGGTCCGGGCGCGCCAGGCAGGAAACTTCCCGCATTGCTCGCAGCCAGGGCGTCGGCCTTGTCCACGATGCGAATGCGAATCGCTTCACTCGGACAAGCCTGAACGCATGCGGGCGCTTCCCCGGATGACAATCGATCGCTGCACATGTCGCATTTGCGAACGATCCCGCGTGCCGAATTGTACTTCGGAGCGTCGTAGGGACACATCAACGTGCAGTACTGGCATCCGATACATTGATCGTCCAAATGCTTGACGATCCCCGTGATCGGATCTTTTTCGTAGGCGTTGACGGGGCAGCCGGTTAGACAGGCGGGTTCAGCGCAGTGGTGACACGAACTCGTCACGGTCTGTTGAAATCCCGCGTCGCTCTTGCCGCCATGAATCAATCCAACATTTCGGAACGACTCCGTGTCGTCAAGTCCATTCAAACTGTGACACGCAGTCACGCATGACTTACAGCCCGTGCAGGCGTCCAGATCGACCTCGAAGGCATATTGTTGGCCGGGGCCAGGCTGCATGTCGGGAATCAGATCCCGGTAGTATCGCGCCTGGGCCGGTGGTGCCGAGGCTTCGTGTGATACAAAACGGTCTACCGCCGTCATGGATTGTTGTTCGCGCAGCAGCAACGACAAGAGATCGTTTGCCGGCTTCGGGTTTGCCAATACTGCAAGCGCGGGGCTGCGAACGATGGGAGCCGGAGACGTATTTGAAGCGGTGTTCATCGGATTGCAGCCACCCTATGGTTCTACACTTCCAATGTTTCGGACTCGTAAAATACCCGTTAATTCGCGGCCAAATCACAGGAAAACGCCGGCAAGTATTCCGGTTTTCAGTTCTATTCTTGAATGAAACATCGAAGTTACATTGCAGACGTCGCTGTCGAAACGTGCACCGTTGCAAGATGGTTTTGCATGAGCAACGAAGAACAGAAAAATTCTCGCGGCGCGATCCGGGTGCTGTTGTTGTCGACCATTGCCTTCACCTTGCTGTTTGCCGTTTGGCTGATGTTTGGTGTCCTTGCGGTTCCAATCAAGGAAGAGTTCGGATTGAACGCGATTCAGTTTGCCTGGCTCACCGCCATCGCGGTTTTGAGCGGCTCGCTCTGGCGGTTGCCGCTTGGCATTTGGACCGATCGCGTGGGCGGAAAAGTCGCCATGACGTCCATCCTGCTTGCCTCCGCGATCCCGTGCTACTTCGTTTCAACGGCATCTTCGTTTTCGCAGCTAATCGTCTTCGCGCTTTTGTTTGGGGTTGCCGGTAACTCGTTTTCGATTGGGATCGCCTGGAATGCCGCGTGGTCGACCCGCGAACGTCAGGGGTTTACGTTGGGTACCTTTGGTGCAGGCAATGTCGGCGCGTCGGTGACGAAGTTGATTGGTCCTGCACTCCTCGCGCTCGTTCCCGTTGGTGGTTTTCTCCAGGGTGCGATTCCGGGTGGATGGCGTTTTATTCCCGTGATGTATTCCGTCCTGCTGGTGGCGATGGCGGGTTTTGTTTGGTTCGGCGCTCCCGCAAGTGACCTGAAACCGGGCGCTGGACGCTCGGCGCGTGAAATGCTTCGTCCGTTGCGAGAGATCCGCGTGTGGCGATTCGGTCTATACTATGTGGTTGTATTTGGCGCCTACGTTGCTTTGTCGCTCTGGTTGCCCAACTACTACCGCAAGGTCTACGGTCTCTCGCTATCGAACGCAGCGCTCTTGACCGCGCTTTTCATTTTTCCAGCCAGCTTGCTGCGACCCGTGGGTGGCTGGTTGTCGGATCGCTTCGGTGCTCGGCCCGTTACCTACGTTGTTTTCGGTGCGATGGCGTTGGCGTGTATTCCCCCCGCCCTCTCGGGTGTGACGAATGAAGGTCCAATCGGGCTCGGAGCGCTTGTGTTTTGCGTCGAAGTCCTCGCCATCGGGATGGGGATAGGAAAAGCCTCGGTCTACAAGTACATCCCCGAATATTTTCCAAAGGACGTGGGTGCCGTCGGCGGCCTCGTCGGAACGATTGGCGCACTCGGTGGGTTTTTGTTGCCACTCGGTTTCGGTTACCTGGAAGAAGCCGTCGCTCGACCCGAGGGGTGTTTTGGGGTCATTGGCGGGCTTGTCCTCACGAGCATGCTCTGGCTCCACCTTGTGGTGGTGGGAATTTCTCGAAATCGAGCACGCAGCGATCGTGGTACGTTTTCTGCTCAGACCGCAATCTAGGTCAAAGTTCGCACGAGGTGTGCCACCATCCGGCGAACCTCGGTTTTCCCAGTCAACCATGCCTGGTTGAGCTCAATTTCGATACCCAGGTACACGTTGCCGGGGAACTTTCGGCGAAATGCAGTGGTCAATCCATCGCTTGTTCCACGGTATGGGTAATTTCGCCGGATACGCAACGGCGCTGACTGTTCGCGCAGTTTTCGCTGTAATTCCCGGCAAAATCGGCTTTCACCCGCGCGGGTCGGATCAAAGAGCAGACCGATGTCCGCATTGCGTTCAATCCCATCGAGGCGCGGCGTGAAGCTGTGGATCGACAGGTGCAATACGGGTCCCGATGCCATTGCCTCCCGTAACACGCGCTCGACTTCGGCTCGATAGGCGCTGTGGTGGTTTGTCAGCAGCGATGCCTTGTCGGCCTCACTCAGGGTCCGTGAAAAGCGCGAAAACAGGTGAGGGTGATGGGCGTTGCGATTGGCATCGACCAGCAAGCGCGTGAACGTCGCCGCAACGAGTTTGGCGTTCAGTGCAGGGGCAAGACGTTTCGCCACCTCAAGCGCGCCGATGTCCCATCCGCGGTGACTCTTTCGGATCGATTCTTCTATCCGAACCACCTTCCGGAATCGCTCCGGAATGGCGTTGCTTGCATGCTCGCAGCTAAGAACGATCCGGTAAGCGCCCATGATCAAGGTCGGAAAAACTGGCCGGTTTGCAGACAATCGGCGAGCACCCGGTAGACCGTTTCGAGCTTTGCAGGGCTCGGCGCGGGACCTGCAGCAGACCGAATTCGACTTGCAAGGCAACCGTCGGCCACAACAATCGAAATCGCATCGCCAGGCGCCGGTTTGAGATGGCGTTGCACCAGCGCCTGCCAAACTTCGCCCGCAGACAGAACTTTTTCGGATAGCCCGAATACCGAAAGGTATTCGGCGTCCTCCAAAATTGCAGCGTCTCCGTGTGTGACGCATTCCTCCAGGATTGCGGACAGACGACCGGTTTCCCATCGTTGCTGTTGCTCGGACGGGAGATCCGTTTCCTCGACCAACGCGCGGACGACGGCGATCACGGCCTCGGCTATCGCCAGATCGGCCGCGGGGCACTCCTGCGTATCCAGCACGCGGATCTCGATCGCGTTGCGGTCAAATCGGGCGATGGCACCGCGGGCGTTCACCCATTCATTGCGCAAGATCCCTTCAGGATCGAACGGGGCCATATCATCGTAGATCTTCTGCAAAACGTCGTTCTCGTAGGCTGCCTTCGAGAAAGCTGGCTCGGGTACCACCAGTCCTCCGACCGAGGGAATGCGGTCGGCATTGTGTCGGTAGTACGAAAGGCGCATGTCGGCCCTGGCCTGAGCCTTACCGTCAACAAAAGGCGAGCTTGCAGCCAGCGCCGGCAAAATGGGCAACACAAGGCGAATCGCGGCGTGCAGCCGTGCGAATTCGGCGTCGTTGCCGAAGGGTAAGTTGATGTGCATGCTTTGCAAGTTGGCCCAGCCGTGCCCCTTGCAATCGAAGATCCGATCGAAGGTCCGGTAAATGTGATCATTTTCGTGGGGCCACAGCCGAAGATCACGATGGGGGTCCATCCATGGGTGCATGCCGGTCGGCAACAGACACGCCGACAGTCGGGCAAGTAATCCGTTGATCTCTTGTACGTGCTGTTGAAAGTGTGTTGCAAGCCCCGTAAACGTTCTGGCAGGCCCATTGGTTTTTAGCTCAACCACGTGCAAGGCAAGTTCGTTCGACCACGCGAGCTCGCCACGCTCCACCTCGGTTTCGTAGCCGCCACCCACTTGCTCCAGCAGTCGGTCACAGATCGGAAGGACCGAAAGTCCCTCCCGATCGACGATCATGTATTCGATCTCGATGCCGAAGCAGTCGAACAGATGATGGTGCGTTTTGCTCATGGCGAACGTTCCTCCTTTCGGCGTCCCTGTCGATCCAGGCGTCGCAAGAAACTTGCCGCCAGCGTGTCGTAGATCTTGTCCTTCAGGAGGCCGTCTTCATATCCCGATTCAATGTTGGGATTGTCGTTGACCTCCATGACGAGGAATCGGCCGTTCACGTCCTTCACGTCGACGCCATAAAGTCCGCGCCCGATGAGGTTTGCGGCGTCGACCGCGATTTCTATCGCCTTTGCCGGCGTCTCGCTCACCGGTACGCATTCGACCCGGCCATAGCGCCGCTTGCGTTCGCCTTCGGCAAGCTGAATTTGCCAGTGACCCGGCGCCATGAAATAGCGGCAAACGAACAAGACCTGGCCATCCAGAACCGCAACACGCCAATCAAACCCCGAAGGAACGAATGCTTGCGCCACCACCAACTCCGACGTGTCGAAAAACTCGTCGAGGCGGGTCACCAGTTCCTCCTCGTTGTCGACCCGTACGACACCCGATGAAAACGAGCTGTCGGGCCGCTTCAACACGCAAGGAAATCCCAGTCGCTGCCCGACCTCGTCGGCATTGTCCTTGTGGATGATGACGGTCTGAGGGCAAGGGATCTGATGCTTTTCGAAAAGCTCTGCCTGGTAAACCTTGTTGCTGCAACGGACTATGGATTCGGGATCATCAATCACGACGAGCCCCTCTGCTTCTGCGCGCCGCGCGAAGCGAAAGGTGTGGTGGTTGACACTGGTCGTTTCGCGAATGAACAACGCATCGAACTGTGCGATGCGTGCCAGGTCCGTTCGGTCGACGACCGAGGCACCGATGCCGACTTTTTGCGCGGCCCTCGTGAACTTTTCGATTGCCCGTTCGTCGGAAGGCGAATCGATCTCTTCCGGATTCCAGAGGATTGCAAGCTCGTAGCGTGGACGTTTGATGGTGGGATTGCGCGGCCTTGAAAAATACCGCTTGGCTTGCGCCACCACAAAGTCACGGTGATTCTCTGGAATGTCCTTCGACGCTATCAACCGAATTGCGCGCAGCCTCCATTCGTCCACCCGAACAAACTCGGCCCGCATGAGGGGCACCGGAAAGTGTTCGAAAAGCGTCTGGCAGAGACTGTCGTATCGTTCGGCGATGTTCCGGCCGAAGTAAATACTCAGCTCGAAGTGGTCAGCTTTGATGGGGGCAAAAAGACGCTGGAGGCGTTGTTCGATGTCTTCGGATACGATGCGTATGACACCCGATTCGCGGAGGTCTTGCATGGTCGTGACCGGCGGCATCGGTCGGTGACCCCGGGCGGTGGCGAGCAACGATACATAGTACCCCACAGACTGGTACCCGTACGCCCTGCACAGGTTGAAAACGCGTGCGTGACGGAGCGCCACAAAGCGTGGGTTGGTCAAGTAATCCCGGGCAGGCACGATCTCTGCCCCAGGGATATCGATCGACCACATCTTACGGTTTTCGACGACGATCAGGACGTCCACGAACGGTCACGCTTTCGGTTGAATAACGAGGATGTTGGCATCATATGTCACGATTCCCAGCAGGATCGCGGCCACGACACGATCGGTGTTGACGCGATAGTGGCGCTTACTGAACCTTGGGTTGTCTTGCAAGGGATCGGCAACCGAGATCAAACGGCGGCGGCGGTCGTACCCACTCAGCACAACGAAGTGTCCGGCTGGGTCGCCGCGCACGTCGTCGTATCTGTCGTCGAACTCCCGTGCGCAACCGTAAAGATAGGTGGCACTGAGCCCCGCCAGGATGGGCGTGTGGTTATTCAGGTGTTCGCGCAGCAGGGCCGAGCCGAACTCCCTGAACCGAATGCGCCCCCCCAGCTCCAGAAACTCAAGATAGGCGTGCGTGGCAAGTTTGAGCTTCGCGTTGCGCTTGTGAACGAGCTGATTGCGCAACCGATCTGCGAGATCGATGCCCGACGCAAACCAGGTCGGATCGAAGACTTGAAGGTTGTAGGTGAAGAGCTCAGCGGCGTATCCGCGTCGAAGCGCATGACACCCGAGCAGAACGGCGAGGGTTCCGCCACCGGGAATCGGGTTGTTCTCCGCAATCACCTGGGAAAGACCAATCCGGTCGCCCCAATATCGATAAACAGCGTGCAGACACGTGGGACCGCAGGTGCTGTTGTCGGGCTGGGGTTGGACTGCGAAGTCGAGTTCTAGCCGCTTTTTCGACAACGGCGTCTCCTCGGTTCAGCCCTGTCGGCATTCGAGACAGAGAACCGTGATGTTGTCAGTGCCACCGTTCTTGTTGGCCTCGGCAATCAGGTTCGTCACGGCGGCCTCCAGATCGCCTGCCTTGCGAACCGTGTCACCCATCATTCGATCGTCGATCATGCCGGACAATCCATCCGAGCACAGCAGAAACGTATCACCGTCGATGATGTCGTGTGCTTTCACATCGACCAGAACCGTGTCCTTCATGCCGAGCGCTCGCGTGATGACGTTCTTGTGAGGAAACCGTTTTTCCTCGTCGTCTGTCATGTCGGGCCGAGCATCCTTGTAGTCTTCGAGCAGGGAATGGTCTCGCGTGATTTGCTCGATTTCTTCGCCGCGAATTCGGTAACAACGCGAGTCCCCCACGTGCGCCACATAGAAACGATCGCCCGTGATCTGGCCCATGACGATGGTGGTCCCCATCCCCTTCAGTTTCAAATCCTTCTGGGCCGACTCGAAGATCCGCTGGTTGGCGGACTTGATCGCAACCGCCATCCGGTTTTCCAGATAGGACAATTGCTTGTCCATCTTGAAGGGCCACGTGGCCTCTTCATCGGCGGTCCGTTCATAGAATTCCCGAATCGAGTCGGCAGCCAGTTTCGATGCGACTTCCCCCGACGCGTGCCCGCCCATCCCGTCTGCCACCAGAAACAGCTGTTCGTTCTCGATAAGAGTGAAAAAATCCTCGTTGTGCGCGCGCTTTAGACCGGGGTCGGTCTTGGCGGCATAGCGAATGCGCATCTCGATTTTTTACCACGAGACGCCGTCCATTCGGAAATCCCAAAAGCCAATTTAAGAAGGAAATCGCACGGTTTGAAGCGCGAAGGTGGCTGTCTGGCCTCGAAAAGGAAATTTTCGACAGAATCGCTTCACACAATTGACAGCGGTCTCGGGTCCCGTTAGGGTACTGAACAGATGTCCACTCATCCTGTAGCATCGTCGCCGGCCGCCTCTGTCACAGCTGCCATCTTGGCGGTCGGCGACGAAGTGCTGCGGGGAGAGATCATCAATAGTAATGCTGCCTATCTCGGCGACCGATTGTTTGCACTTGGTTTTGATGTCGTTGAGCACCTTGCTGTTTCCGACCGACCCGACGACATCAAGGCTGCCTTGCAGCGACTGGGACTGCAAGCAGACTTGGTGGTGGTAACCGGTGGTCTTGGGCCGACCGACGATGATCGAACCGTCGGGGTGGTTTGTGCGCTTCTGGGCGTAAATCCGATTCAACACGAGTCCTCGCTTGAGGCGATGAGGGCGTGGTTTTCGGCGCGCGACTTCGCGTTGACACCCAATAACCTCAAGCAGACCGAAATTCCGGCCGGGAGCGACCCTCTGCCGAATCCTGCGGGACTTGCGCCGGGGTTCGGTGTTCAGCTTGGCCGTGCCCGGTGTTTTTTCATGCCCGGCGTACCGCGCGAAATGCGGCGGATCTTCGAGGCGCATGTTGTTGCGCGTGCCCAAAAGCTCATGGTCGAGCGGGGCGCACGGGTGGCCCTGTCTCGTACCTTCCACATCTTTGGAATGGGTGAATCACACATCGACCATCGTTTGCAGGGGATCGAAGACAGCTTCCCACCGGGTACGGTTGCCATTCACTACCGCACGGCGAATCCGGAGAACCACGTTCGCGTGGTGGTTCGGGATGCTGACCACAAGCGGGGTCAGGAAACCCTCGATCGACTCGACACGCTCGTACACGAACGCCTGGGTTCGGTCATTTACGGCATCGACGACGATACGTTTATCTCTGCTTTAAGACGGACCTTCCTGGCTGCACGAAAGCGCCTGGCTGTTGCGGAATCCTGTACCGGAGGACTGGCCGGACAGCTCATCACCCACGAGCCTGGCGCCAGCAGTTTTTTCGCGGGTGGTGTCGTCGCCTACGAAAACGACGTGAAAGAGCGGGTGTTGGGCGTCGAGTCATCCGTCCTGAGGGCGCACGGCGCCGTCAGTGAACCTTGCGCCGCCCAGATGGCGACAGGGGTTCGGCTTTTATTGAACGTGGATGTGGCGGTCGCCATCACCGGGATTGCCGGAGATTCGTTGCATGACCTGAGTTATCCACAGGCAGTGGACCCCGCGTCATCCGAAAAGCCTGTCGGTACCGTGTGTTTTGCTGTCGCAGATGGCAACGGAGTCCGAACAGAAACGCGGCAATTTTCAGCGGGTCGCGACCGAGTTCGAAACGCCGCGGCCTATCACGCACTTGAGTTGGCCCGCAGGGCCGTGCTGATGCCGGTGGAAATCCCATCGTCACAGCAATCACCGGTAGAGCTTTCAAGCAAAAGGAAATAGAACGCCATGACAACCCCAATCGAAATTGTTGACGGAACTGCCCCGCGGACCTCGAGCGCGCGGAGTGCCAAGGAGAACGCCATGCCAGGTGCCAACAAGGCTGAGTCCAAAGAAGCTGCCAAAGTACCCGTTGCTGCCGCTGCGGCGCCCCGCCCTCGAGATGCGACCCGGGACAAGGCGATCGATCTCGCGGTTTCGACCATCGAAAAGCAGTTCGGCAAAGGCAGCATCATGCGCCTTGGCGAAGACACGGCGGCGCCCGAGGTTCGGGTTGTGTCGACCGGCTCGATCGGTCTCGACATTGCGCTTGGTGTAGGGGGTCTCCCGCGCGGGCGCATCGTCGAGATCTACGGACCTGAGTCATCCGGTAAAACGACACTCGCCCTGCACGTTGTGGCGCAGGCCCAAAAGTTGGGTGGTGTCTGTGCTTTCGTTGATGCTGAACACGCGCTTGACGTGGCCTATGCCCGCAAACTGGGTGTTCGCACCGATGATTTGCTGGTGTCGCAGCCGGACTTTGGTGAACAGGCCCTCGAGATCACCGACATGCTGGTGCGCTCGAACGCAGTCGACGTGATCGTGGTGGACTCGGTTGCAGCCCTGACCCCGAGGGCTGAAATCGAGGGCGAGATGGGTGAATCTCATATGGGCTTGCAGGCCCGATTGATGAGTCAGGCCCTGCGCAAGCTAACGGGTACCATCTCCAAATCCAGCACGCTGGTCATTTTCATCAACCAGATCCGCATGAAGATCGGGGTCATGTTCGGCAGCCCCGAAACGACGACCGGTGGCAACGCGCTCAAATTCTACAGCAGCGTGCGTTTGGACATCCGCCGGATCGGTGCCCTGAAAGACGGCGAGGTTGTGGTGGGCAATCGGACCCGCGTCCGTGTGGTCAAGAACAAGATGGCCCCGCCGTTCCGAGAGGTCGAGTTCGACATCCTTTATGGAGAGGGGATCAGTCGGGAAGGCGATCTGGTCGATTTGGGTTCCGAATGCGGCGCGATTGAGAAGTCGGGCGCCTGGTACTCGTTTGCGGGCGAGCGCATCGGGCAGGGCAGGGACAACGCCAAGAAGTACCTGGTCGAACATCCCGAAATGGCCAAGCAGATCGAGGCTTTGGTTTTCGATCACCACGCCGTCAAGCGCAACCTGGCCCAGCCGGCAGCGGCGGCCCTGGAAAGTGACGACGAAGTCAAGCCGAAGGCAAGCCGAGGAAAGTAGATTCCGGCGCACCCCTTCGACGCCGACGTTGTCGACCGGCGGTTTGACTGGCCCAGAAGATCGTCCCGGGGCGAATTGAAACATTCGCTCTCGGGCCGATCCCATACTACGATTGTCAGGAAATGGCTTCCAAGAAGACTCCTCCCCGCGAAGGCCCAGTGGATGTTCCTGACCAGTTACCCGTTTTGGCGCTGCGAAACGCGGTGCTCTTTCCCGGGTCGATCATTCCAATCGACGTGGGTCGCAAGAAATCGGTCAAGTTGGTCGAAGAGGCGATCTCCCGCGAGAAGCCTATCATCGGCATCATTACACAGCGTGACGCGCGGACCGAAGAGCCCGGCCCCGACGACATGTACACGGTTGGATGTGCGGCGCGCATACTAAAGGTTATCAAGCTCGCGAAGGACAACTTCTCGGTCATCCTTCAAGGTGTCTCGCGCATCCGAATGTTGGAAGTCGATTCCGAGGACCCCTTTCTCATTGCGCGAGTTCAGTCGGTTCCCGATTCGACCGAATCCAATGCGGAACTTGATGCCTTGGTTGCCAACCTGAAAGAGGTTGCGAAGCGTGTCGTCAAGTTGATGCCTGAACTTCCCAAGGAAGCGGTGGCACTGGTGGATAGCGTGACCGAGCCCGGGCAACTCGCCGATCTCATCACGTCGAATCTCGATGTGCCCGTCGAAGAGAAGCAAGAAGTTCTGGAGATCTTCGACCTCAAGGCCCGTTTGCAGCGTGTGTTGCAGTTTCTTTCCCGTCAGCACGAGGTGTTGAAGGTTCGCGAGAAGATCAACACCCAGGTCCAGGAAGAGATGGGTCGCAATCAGCGTGAGTACGTGCTGCGGCAACAACTCAAGGCGATCAAGGAAGAGCTGGGCGAGATCGATGACGCCAGCGGCGATCTGGACGATTTCCGCGACAAGGTCACCCAGGCCAAGATGCCGCCGGATGCCGAGAAGGCCGCGCTCAAGCAGATCGAGCGCTTGAAGGTGATGCAGTCTTCGTCTGCCGAATACACCGTCACGCGAACCTACCTCGAGTGGCTGGTTGATATTCCCTGGTCGGTCAGCACGGAAGACAAGCTCGACATTCAGGCCGCCCGCGACATTCTCAATTCCGATCACTACGACCTCGAGAAGGTAAAAAAGCGCATCCTCGAGTACCTTGCGGTTCGCAAGCTCAAGGCCGACAAGAAGGGGCCAATCTTGTGCCTCGTGGGCCCGCCCGGCGTTGGTAAGACTTCGCTCGGGCGTTCCGTTGCGCGTTCGCTCGGTCGCAAGTTCATTCGTATTTCGCTTGGCGGCGTGCGCGACGAAGCGGAAATCCGCGGACATCGGCGAACCTATGTTGGATCGCTGCCCGGACGTATCATTCAGGGTCTCAAGAAGGCCGGCTCGAACAACCCTGTGTTCATGCTGGACGAGCTCGACAAGCTGGGTCACGACTTCCGTGGCGATCCGGCCGCGGCCCTGCTCGAAGTGCTGGATCCTGAGCAGAACCACACCTTCTCAGATCACTATCTGGAGGTTCCCGTGGATCTCTCCAAGGTCATGTTCGTCGCAACGGCGAACATCCTCGATCCCGTTCCAGCGGCCTTGCGCGATCGCCTTGAGGTGCTGGAAATTCCCGGCTACACCCGTGATGAAAAGCTCAACATCGCCAAACAGTTCATCGTCAAAAAGCAGATCGAAGAGCACGGCCTTTCGGGCGAACGGTTGCGCTTCGAAGACGAGGCGGTCTCCGAAATCATCGATTCGTATACCCGGGAAGCCGGCGTTCGAAACCTGGAGCGTGAGGTCGCCAACGTGATTCGTGGCATCGCGGTCCTGGTTGCCGAGGACAAGGCGGCCGCGAATGAGGTCGTGACTAAGGCCCGCATTCCCGACTTCTTGGGTCCGCAAAAGCATCTGCCCGAGGTGGCCGAACGAACCGCGGAGTCGGGCGTCGCGACAGGGCTCGCCTGGACCCCGGTCGGCGGCGACATTCTTTTCATCGAGGCGACTCGCATGAACGGAAAAGGCAACCTGGTTCTCACCGGGCAGCTCGGCGACGTGATGAAAGAGTCCGCACAGGCTGCGCTCTCGTTTATCCGGGCGCACTCGCGCTGGTTGGGCCTTGAGGACAACTTCCTCGACAAGTCCGATATTCACGTCCACGTCCCGGCCGGTGCGATCCCGAAAGATGGTCCGTCTGCGGGTGTTACCATGTTCGTGGCGATGGCATCGTTGCTTACCGGCAAGCCGATTCGTCCCGATGTCGCCATGACCGGAGAGATCACGCTGCGAGGCCTCGTGCTTCCGGTCGGAGGCATTAAAGAGAAATTCCTTGCGGCCCACCGCGCCGGCATCAAGCGCGTTCTCATGCCCGAACGCAATCGCAAGGATGTCATCGACATTCCGGAGAACCTGCGCAACGAAATCGAGATCATCTACATCAAGCGCATGGACGAACTGTTGCCCATGGTCCTGACCGAGATGCCGACGCTTGTCGGCGAGATGTTGGGATCGAATTCGCCCCCGCCTTCGACGCGAGCACCCGCCTGAGTCCTCGGACTAACTCAAAGCAACCGGCTCCCCGCTCGCAGCGGGGGCCAGTTCTTTGACCGGCGTCAGCATCAGCAGCGCCGGCGTGAAGAACACGTCTGCAATGAGTGCAACTGCCAGGGTGAACGCGGTCAGGATTCCGAAATACACGTTGGGCATGAACGTTGCCGTTGCGAACGCCGCGAACGACGTGATCAAGATTGCATTGGTGGAAAGCAAGGCCGGTCCCGAGTGGGCCATCACCTCGCGCATGGCCTGGTTCGGTGCAACCCCGAGACGTCGCAAACTGGCGTAGTTCGCGAGTACATGGCTCGTATCGTCGATCGAAATGCCCAGACAGACGCTTGCGACCAGCACGGTGCCCATGTCGAGAGGTTGTCCGATAATCCGCAAGAGCACACCGCCCGCGAACAGGGGAACGATGTTTGGAATCATCGAAATGAGGCCCAGTTTCCAGGAGCGCAAAAAGACACCCATGATGATGCCGATCACGATGATCGAGCTCCACAAAGAGTTGAGGAACGAATCCACCACGTATTCGTTGGTCTGCTGGTAGAGATAGAACTTTCCGGTTGCCTCAACGGATAGGCCGAGCTCCTTGCCTTTGCGTTCGGCGAGGCGGACGAGGGAAACCGTGTCACGAGACGACTTGATCCGGTTGAGGAGTGTAAGACGAATTGCGTCGTTCCCAACGGTGATGCGATCGTTTACGTCCATGCCCTGCGGCAGTCCCATCGAGTAGAGCAACAGTTCCTGAGCGATGCCTTCCGTGGTGTCGGCCAGCTGGTAGGACTGGGGTTTGTCTCCGTCGAGTGATTTGTGCATGGATTTCAGCACGTCGACGATCGAGGTTGCCCGGGTTGCCCCCGGTTGCGTTTCCAGCCAGGCGCGAAACGCATCGGCCTTGCGCAGGAACGCGGGATCCTTGGCCCCTTCGGCGCGTCCGGCATCGAGGACGAACTCTAGAGAGCGGGCGCTGCCCACGTTGTCCTCCAGAAATTCACTGGCCGTGCGAATTTCGGACCCCTTCTTGAAGTATTGAATCGGGTCGGAGTTGACTTCGACGCCCATCGAATACCAGAGGCTTGCCGCCGACAACACCGCGGTCACACCGATGATGGGCCATCGGTTGCGTCCGATTGCGTCCACCAGTCGATGGGCGCGCCGTTCGGTGCGGGCAAAACGTTCGGCTGGAAACGGCTTGACCTTGATAGGTAGGAGAAAGAGTAAACCGCCCACCACGAGCTGGACGAAGATCCACGCGAACAACGTTCCTGCTCCCGACATGATCCCCATCGTCGCGATGGGCTTCAGATCGGCGGTGACAAAGCTGAAAAATCCGACAGCTGTCGTGATGCAGGTTAGGAAGGTCGCCAGGAAGTTTCGCGACAGCGCGTGGTACGCCGCCTGTTTTCGCGGCGCCCCCTTGCGCAAGGCCGTGACGTAAGAGACGAGGATGTGAACGGTATCGGCGATGCCCACCGCGATGAGAATGCTGGGCACGACCGTACTCATGACGGTCTGAGTCAGCCCGAGGTGGCCTGCGAGTCCAAAAGCACCAACGGTCGCGAGAATGACGACGACGAACGGTAGTACGCTTGCTACGGCACTCCGGAGCAAGGTGATGAGGAAAAGGGCCGCGAGTCCAATCACAAGTGGCAGCAGACGCATCGTGTCCTGCTGTGAGATCTCCTGAAAGGCATTGGTCATGGCCGGGCCACCCAAAACGTAGAGTTCGTTGTCTCCGCCCTTGATTGACGCCACCACCTCGCGGGTGGCCTTCATGATGGCGGGCGCGTCGGGAGGCACGTCGAGGCCGGGCTTTACCCGGGCGAAGACGACGGCGGTATTGCCATCCTTGCTTACGAGGTATCCCGGCAAAGTCTCGTGCGAAAGGGCGATCTTGCTCCGCTCTGCCAGTACCTCCGGTGTGAGCACATCGGGAAGCAGTGGCTCGACCAGGATATCGTCGCCCGAAGCATGAACCCAGTTGAAATTGGAAAGGGAGTCGACCCGGATGATCTCCGGCACGTGCCACATCTTGTCCGTCAGCTTCTTCAGCAGCGTGGCCGTGTCGGCATCAAAAACTCCGGATGGGCTGTGTATCGCAATCACAACGGCATCGTCGTTGCCAAATTTTCGCTCGAAAGCGTTGAAGGCCGTCAGCTTGGGATCGGTTTCCCAGAAAAACCCGGTGTGGGTAAAATCGGCCCTGAGTTTTCCGAGGCCGGGCACAAGCAGGCCGAAAATCAGGAGGCCAAGGCCGATCGAAACCCAGGGGCGTTTCGCGATGAACCCAACAAACGCTCGGTTGATTTTTCCGGCGTGGAGTTTGTCTTCCGCTTCAAGATTCGTTGCGCTCACGGGGTGCCTTTCTCAAAAAAACCAAACGTAAGTGAACGCTTACTCCGTGTCAATCGAAGGATGTGCAAATTTTTCGGAGGGCGCGCAAGTCCGTGGAATCAGGTTGGCTTGCGCCTCCCTTGACGCGGTTATTCCCGGTGATTACGTAAGGGCCATCGCGGCGACAAAGCGCGGTGCTTTTTGAATAGCCATCTGCGGGTGTTGCGCCCGGAAGGATTTGTAATCATGGGAAGAATTATCGGAATCGACCTTGGAACGACCAACAGCGTCGTCGCCATCATGGAAGGCAAGGATCCCCAGGTCATCGCCAACGAAGAAGGCAGTCGCCTGACGCCGTCGGTGGTCGCCTGGGACGACAAGGGAGAGATTCTGGTTGGTCAGATTGCACGCCGTCAGTCCATTACGAACCCGGAAAACACGGTTTATTCGGCCAAGCGTTTCATCGGACGTCGTTTTGACGAGGTGGGCAGCGAGGCCGCACGGGTTCCTTTTAAAGTGACCCGCGGCAGCAATGGCGACGCCGCCATCGAGGTTCGTGGCAAGGCCATGGCGCCGCCCGAGGTTTCCTCGAAGGTGTTGGCCAAGTTGAAACGCGCTGCCGAGGACTATCTCGGTGAACCCGTGACTGAGGCCGTTATCACGGTTCCAGCCTACTTCAACGACTCACAACGCCAGGCGACCAAGGACGCTGGCCGCATTGCGGGTCTTGATGTAAAGCGCATCGTCAACGAGCCCACGGCTGCCGCACTGGCATACGGACTCGACAAGAAGAAGGACGAGCTCATCGCCGTATATGACTTCGGCGGTGGTACGTTTGACGTGTCGATCCTCGAGGTTGGCGAAAACGTGGTCGAGGTCGTTTCGACCAACGGCGACACCCATCTCGGTGGCGATGACATTGATCAACGGGTGATGGACTGGTTGATGGCCGAGTTCAAGAAGGATCAGGGCCTCGATGTCTCGAAGGACAAGATGGTCATTCAACGTCTGCGAGAGGCTTCGGAAAAGGCCAAGATCGAGCTTTCTTCGGTCAACGAAACCGAGATTAACCTTCCGTTCTTGACGGCCGATGCAAGCGGCCCGAAACACCTGCAGATCAAGCTGTCGCGCGCGAAGCTTGAATCGCTCATCGAGGATCTCGTCAAGCGCAGCATCGAGCCTTGCCGCAAGGCACTCGAGGACGCGGGTAAGAAAGCCTCCGACATCGACGAGGTGGTACTCGTGGGTGGTTCGACCCGAATCCCGATGGTTCAGCGAGCCGTCAAGGAATTTTTCGGCAAAGAGCCGCACAAGGGCGTGAACCCGGACGAGGTCGTGGCACTCGGTGCTGCGATTCAAGCCGGTGTGTTGTCGGGCGACGTGAAGGACATGTTGTTGCTCGACGTGACGCCGCTGTCGCTCGGCATCGAAACCCTGGGCGGTGTCATGACCCCGCTCATCACCCGCAACACGACGATTCCAACCAAGAAGTCCGAGACATTCTCGACCGCCGCAGACAATCAGACCTCGGTCGAGGTCAAGGTTTTCCAGGGCGAGCGTCCGATGGCCAACGACAATCGCATGCTGGGTAAGTTTGGTCTCGAAGGCATTCCGTCTGCTCCTCGTGGTGTTCCGCAGATCGAGGTCACGTTCGACATCGACGCGAACGGCATTGTGAATGTGTCGGCGCGCGACAAGGCAACCGGCAAGGAACAAAAAATCACGATCACGGCGTCGTCCGGACTTTCAGACGGCGACATTGATCGGATGGTCAAGGATGCCAAGGAGCACGAGTCGGAAGACAAGTCGCGACGCGAGGCCATCGACAAGCGCAATCAGCTTGAATCGCTGGTGTTGAGTGTCGAGAAGCACCTCGAAGAAAATCGCGAAAAGATTCCGGAGACCGAGCGAACGAGCCTCGAGTCTGCGCTGAAAGAGGGTCGCGAGACGCTCGATCAGAACAAGGAGCCCAAGGAAGCCAGTGTGTTTTCTGCGTCTTTCGACAAGCTTCAGGCGGCATCGCACAAGATGGCCGAGGCCCTCTACAAGGCCGCCGGTGGTACGGATGGTGCCCAGGCCACGGCTGGTTCGGCCCCGAATGCCGGTGCCACCAAGAAGCCCGACGACGATGTGATCGACGCCGAATACACCGAAAACTAGGGGTGGTCAGGGTCGCCGCAGGTATCCACTGGAAACAGAAAACAGTGGATACCAAAATATCCTCTTGAGTATTGTTTCCAGGGGATATCAATGTGGCTGTTCACCACGATTCTCAGCCTATAATGCGCGCCCGATGAGTTCCGCGAAGATACTGGATGGAAAAGCCCTTTCACTCGCAACCGAGCAATCGATTGCAACGCGTGTCGAGGCGTTGAAGGCGCGCAACGGCGGGCGGACGCCGATCTTGGCCACCGTTCTCGTGGGAGATGATCCCGCATCCGAGACCTACGTGAAGATGAAAGGCAATGCCTGTCGTCGCGTGGGCATGGACTCGTTGAAAATCGAGTTGCCCGCCTCATCCACAACTGCCGAACTGTTGGCTGCGATCGACAAGCTCAATGCGAACCCGGATGTGCACGGCATCTTGCTGCAGCATCCGGTGCCGCACCAAATCGACGAACGGAAATGTTTTGATCGTATTTCGGTTGCGAAAGATGTGGACGGTGTGACGACTGCCGGTTTCGGTCTGATGGCGATGGGTGAACCTGCCTATGGTAGCTGTACGCCGGCCGGGATCATGCGCTTGTTGCAGGCCAACGACATTCCGATCGAAGGCCATCACGCGGTCGTGATTGGTCGGTCCCCGATCCTTGGAAAGCCAATGGCGTTGATGTTGTGTAACGCCAACGCGACGGTGACGATCTGCCACTCGCGCACGAAGAACCTGCCGGAACTGGTTCGACAGGCGGACATTGTTGTGGCCGCCGTTGGCAAGCCGCGTTTTGTCAAAGGCGACTGGATCAAACCCGGGGCCGTGGTCGTGGACGCGGGCTACCACCCCGAAAAATGTGGCGACGTGGATCTGGAAGCGGCCATCGTCAATGCGAGTGCTTATACGCCCGTGCCTGGTGGTGTCGGTCCCATGACGATCAACACCCTCATCTTGCAGACGCTGGAAGCCGCCGAGAAGTACGCCAGCCGTTAGGTGCGCCGTCACTCGACGGGCGACGGGCCTTGCTGTAGAAACTTTTGCCATGCGCCAGATCTTGGTCGAGCTGCCCTCAAAGCTGCTGTTCTTTGTTGCCCTGGCCCTCGCGCTCGGGACGTTTGTTTGGGGCGTCTTTGCGAAGGCAAAACGCAAATCTCAGGTGCAAGACGGCAAGCCTCCGAGTGGCCTTTCCAGTCCGACCTATTTCTTGCTTGGCGCGTGGCTGTTGATGGGCATGCGTGGCGGAGGCTGGATTCCCAGTGCGGCTATGTTCTCGAAGCCCTGGCCCTCGGTTCCGATTTTTGCTTACGGCGTGATGTTGGGACTCTCGCTTTTGGCAGGGTGGTTTCTGGCATTGAAGCTCGCCAAGCAAGATGGCATCGGCAGTGAAGTCGCTGCGCAGATCTACATGTGGACGGCGGTCTGGGCGATCATCGGCGCGCGCATCCTCTACATCGTCGCCAACTTTTCATCCTTCGATCATTGGTACGAGGCGCTCATGTTGCACAAGGGTGGCCTTGTGGCTTACGGCGGCATGATAGGCGGCTTTCTCGCCAGCTGGTATGGCTGTTGGAGGCGCAAGATTCCACTGTTGAAATGGGCCGATGTTTCGGCGCCCTCGGTGGTGCTTGGAACGGGCATCACGCGCATCGGATGTTTTCTTTACGGATGCGACTACGGGCAGCGGACCGATGCAGGATGGGGCATTGCCTTCCCCAGAGACAGCGCCGCCTGGAAAGACCATTTGTCACACGGTTGGATTGCGTCGGATGCCATGTGGTCGCAGCCCGTGCATCCCACGCAGCTTTACGAATCGGCGGTGGGATTTGCACTTTTTGGTTTGCTCATGTGGATTCGCAAACACCGAACCTTCTCGGGGCAGACCCTGCTGGCATGGGTGATGGGTTACGGTATCCTGCGACCACTCATCGAAATCTTGCGTGACGACGACCAGCGGGGCAGCGTCGGGCCACTTTCGACCTCTCAGTTCATCGGCGTCGCCTCCTTTACGCTGGCGCTCGGACTCGCGATCGTGCTGTTCCGGCGTCACGCCAGGGATCGGACTGCAATGCGTTACTGGGAGACCGCCGCCGAGGGGCCTCCCGAGGGGGCCGTGGGGCTTTCGGACGCCGCCGAAACAGGCCGAACAAAACCTCGCAAACGGAAGTAGCCCGCTGCACCCGATTGCGGTGGTATAAGGTCGGTCCTTTGAAAATCAGAACGACAGGGAGAGCAACAAAATGAGCATGAAGCGAAATAGCTCGGGCCGCGGCGGTTCCACCTTGGGTGGTGCAGAAGTCAGCGGCAAAGTGAACCGCGACACGCTGTACGATGATCTCAAGCGCCGTGCTACGGCCGGAGAAGCGTTCAACTCGGTGGACGTGGCTTTGTCGGTCGGAGCCAGCGAGCCTCATGTGGCCAAAACGTTGTTGGGCCTTGCCGCCGACGCGGTCTTGCGCAAGACCGACGTGGGCCGTTACACCGCTGAGAGCCTCCTCGAGATGGAGCCTGCGGATTTCACCAAGGCATTTTCCCGCGCATCGAAAATGGACGGTCAGCGCATTCGCGACATCCAGGAGATCGAACGCCTAAAGAAGAACAACGACATCATGCGCGCACGCGTGTTGACGTTGTCGTCCGAACGCGATCATTTCAAGTCGGCACTCGACAGCCGCGGGATCAATCCCGGCCCCGTGCCAGTGAGCGATTCTGCCGCGAAGGCGGATGCGCGTGTTGCCGCGCATGCGGAAGCCGATACGGCCCTCGAAAAGTCACGCGCAGCCCTTGCTGACTCCCATGCCGCCGCGGCTGCAGCTGTGGCCGCCAAGGAAGCGGCTAGCGCAGAGGCAGCCGCCGCGGCAGCCGCTGATGCCGATGTCGCTCAGTAGAACGTCGAGCGGGCGCGTATGTACGTCACGTTGATTCGCCACGGCACGGCCGGTCCTGCCGCGGCGGATCACATCCGCTCGCTGACCGAGAGTGGTCGGGCCGAGGCAGAAGCGCTCGGCCGGGCATTGCACGCTCGGGAGATCCGTTTCGATCGGATGGTGACAAGCCCTCTTGTGCGCGCGCGGCAGACGGCGGAACTCATTGCCCGTCAGGTTGCGCTGGGCGTCGCGCTTCGAGAAGACGCGGGACTTGTTCCGGAGGGGCACTCCGATGATGTCATTGCTCTGTTGAGGACGCTGGAGGCCGAGGGGAGTAAGGATGTGGCGCTCGTATTCCACATGCCAAACATCGCAATGGCAGCGGGTGTATTGCTCGGGGAAAAAGTGGGTGGCTTCAAGACGGCGCAGGCCTTGCGATTGGAACTCTCCGGCAACGGATCGTCGTGGATGTCCGATCGGGGCATCTGGATCGATCCGAACGGGGGGTAGCGGCCCATGCCGGGAGCGCATGAAATGTCCGGACCGGCTCCGTTGTTGCTGCAGATCCGCATCGACGATGGGGTTTGTACGACCCGTGCTTTGAAGCTCGATCCCACCGGGGGACCTGTCACCGTTGGGCGTCGCCGTGGGGTCGAAATTCAACTGCCGTCGCCCTCCGTATCGTTTGTACACGCGCGCATTTTTGTGCGGGATTCGCTTTGGTTCGTTGAAGATCTGAACAGTTCCAACGGTACCTTTCGAAACGGTTCGAGAATATTGTCCGGGCGTCCGCACCCAATCTCAGATGGTGATACGATTCGCTTTGGCAAGGTCCAGGTCCAGGTCCAGTTTGATGCCGCCATGGAAGGCTCGGAGCGGTCGGTGGAGGCGGGGACGGTCACCTTGGCACGGCAGCTGGTGGCCGATCTGTTTGGTGCGGTTTCACCCGTGCAGGCGCCATCCTTGCGCGTCACGGACGGTCCCGATGTGGGCAAGCAATTGATTCTGGCTGACGCACAGAAGCCGTATCGCGCGGGAAGGGCTCCCGATTGCGAGCTGGTGCTTGTCGACGAGGATTGCTCACGGACTCATGTGGCATTCGTACGACGAGACGTTGGGATTCTCGCGGTTGATCTGGATTCCAAAAACGGCGTGATCGTGGATGGCATTCGGATCGCCTCCGAGCAACCCGTCGGTGATGCGGCTGTGATACAAATCGGCGGTACAACCCTCGTCTTGAACGATCCGGAGGCACAATACCTTGCGCAAATGGAGGCCCTGTCGGACGCAGTGGGTCCCGGCGAGCACGCCCCACCCGATCTTGCGGCTGCGTCCGGCCCACCGATGGCAACGCCCTTACCTGTTGCGACAGTGCCCTCGAAATCATCGGGTCGCGAAAAAGGCCTGGTTTTGATTGCCGGAATCGCGAGTGCGGTACTCATTGGGCTCCTGGTCCTCGTCCTCACTCTCGTCTTCTAACGGGCTTCTAGCGGGCTTCGTTGCGGGCTATGATAAAGCTGCACCGATGACCGCATTGACCCTTCCCGAAGTTGTGACCGCCCCGCTGCGGTTCACCCCGCGTTACCAGGTTCTGGTTTGGGGTGGGCGGCGCATGGAACAATGGCGTACGGATTTACCCGAGGGCCCGGTTGGCGAGTCCTGGGATCTTGCCGATCAGGATCGCGGGATGAGCGTGGTAGCGCAGGGATCCCTTGTTGGTAAGACATTGCGTGAGCTCACGGCTTCTCTTGGTAAAGAGCTTGTGGGTGACGGGTTTCGCGGCGGTTCGTTTCCGCTCCTCGTCAAGCTCATCGACGCATCCGCACGGTTGAGTGTGCAGGTCCACCCCGACGATGCGCTTGCCGTTGCACTGGGCGTCGGTGAGAACGGGAAAACCGAGTGTTGGCTCATGGTCGAGGACGGCGGCGAACTGTTTGTTGGAACGCGCCCCGGCGTGGATCGGGCCGCCTTCGAATCGGCGCTGCAAACCGGGGCGATCGAAGACACCTTGAATCGCTTTCAGTCTTCAAAGGGAGACTTCTTCTTCTTGCGCGCCCGCACGGTGCATGCGCTGGGGCAAGGGTGTCTGCTTTACGAGGTGCAACAATCCTCTGATGTGACGTTTCGGGTGTGGGACTGGGGCCGCATGGGCCTGGATGGCAAACCGCGCCCGATGCACATCGCCGAATCCCTCGAAACGATCGACTTTGCCCGATCGGGTGATGCCGCTATTCGTCCTGCGTTTAAGGCGCATCCTGCGGGCGGGCAATCGCGTACGTTGATTCAGTGCGAATTCTTCACGGTTGAGGAACGGTTGCTGGCATCCGAGGGGCAACAAACGCAACACGACGAACCCGAGCAAGCCCGCCGGTGTTCTATTGTTACCTGCCTGTCGGGCCGGGTGACCCTCTCGACGTCGGGCGGCTCGATCGAGCTTTCTGCGATGCAGACTGTTTTGATTCCGGCTGCGGCGCGAGGGTTCACGGCCAGGACGCTGACCCCGGATACGTGTTTGCTGCACGCGCAGCCGGTCTTCGGGCAAAAGGATTAGGACATGAACAAAAGGATCTGGCTGATGACAACCGTTTTGATGGCCGCATGCAGTGAAGGTGGCGGCAGGAGTGGCTCCGGTGGTCAGGGCAACGTCGCAGGCGAGGGTGGAAGTGCGGCCGGAGGAAGCGGAGCCGGTGGCCGCGAGCAGACGGGCGGTGGGAACGCAACCGGCGGCAGCGGTGGCAGGGAGACGGGAGGAACGGCGGGGACGGGCGATAACGTCACGGGTGGCGCCGGAGGCAACGCCACGGGCGGCAACGCCACGGGTGGCGCATCGACCGGTGGCATTGCGGCGGGCGGCACGGGTGGCGCGGCGGTTGTGGTTCCCGTTGCAATGGGTAACGTTTACCGCTTCAGCTGGGACACCAAGGTGGTCGACATCGACGCGAGCAAAGGTGGGCGCATCACCGTATTTTCGCTGGGCGGAAAGAACATCCTGACGGGTCCATCTGCGAACCCCGACAACTATGGATCGACCTTTTGGCCCAGCCCGCAGTCGGTCTGGGGATGGCCGCCTCCGGCCGAGATCGATCAGGACGCGTACACCGCGCGTACGGATGCGGCGACGCTGATTCTCGAGAGCAAGAACAGCACCGAGGTCAACCTGATGGTGACCAAGCGTATCACCGTCGACCGCGCAGCACAGGCACTGGTCATCGTCTACGACATGAAGAACACGGGCAGTGCAGCGGCGGTCTGGGCGCCCTGGGAAATCACCCGTGTTGCGCCCGGTGGCGTGACCTTCTTTGAGCTCGGCCCAGGAGGCACAGCCCCTGTTGGAACGTCGATACCGGCCGCACTCGAGACAGCGGCCGGATGGCACTGGTTTGACGACGCTGCACTGCAAATCAGCGACAACACGGCCCGTAAAACGTTTGCGGATGGCAAAGGGTGGCTCGCTCATTTGGCGCGCGCCGATCGCCTGTTGTTGGTGAAGACCTTCGAGGATATCGGCGCCAACGCACACGCGAAGGACGAGGCCGAGGTGGAAATCTTCGTGGACTCCGCTCGCAAATACGTCGAGGTGGAAAACCAGGGTACTGCGCTGTCGTTGGCGCCGGGGGCCACGCGTTCCTGGACGGTTCGCTGGTTGTTGCGGGCCCTCCCCGGTAACGGTGCGCTTTCGGTCGGTGCCACCGAAGTGGTGGACGCCGTGAAGGCCATCCTTCCCAGGTAGCGGTGCGATCGAAACGTAAAAACCCGGACAATGCCGGGTTTTTTCGGGCGGTGACGAATCGCAGTCTAGGGCTTCACGAACTTGAGGGTGAAGCGATCGCTCTCGCCGATGGCGACATACTTGTCGCGATCCGTATCACCATTTGAGAGCGACGGTGGCAAGGCCCACACGCCTTTTTCGTAGTCTTTCGTATCCTTGGGGTTTGCATTGACCTCGGACTTTTCGACGAGTTTCAATCCCGCTTTTTCACAGAGCTCAATGGCCATCGCCTCGGGGATGTATCCGCCTTTGAGTTCGCCACCGACATTGGCGCGGTGATCAACCAGGCCAAAGGTGCCACCGGGCTTCAACACGTTGAAGACGGCCTTCAGCATGTGCGTCGCCGCCTCGCCATCTGCCCAGCCGTGGAGGCTTCGGAAGGAAACGGCAAGATCCACCGAGTTCGGCTCGCCGAGCGTGAAACCCTCAACGACGTCGTCGGATACGATCTGCAATTCGAGCTTGTCAAAAACGTCGGGGTGAGCGGCCTTGAGTTCCTGCAGCTCCTTGGCGCGCTTGACGCCGTACTTTTCCGGATCACCACTCGGATCGCTTGAAGTCACCTTCAACTTGCCCGACTCGCGCATGACGGGGGCGAGCACTTCAGTGTACCAGCCGCCACCCGGGGAAAGCTCAAGCACCGTCATGTTGTCCTTCAAGCCAAAGAAGGCCAAAGTTTGTGCGGGATGGCGGTACTGATCGCGGGCACTACTTTTCTCGCTGCGGTGTGCGCCGGCGAGTGCGGCAGTGATTTTTGCTGCGGTTGCATCCGGCGTGACGGCGGGTGCGGTTGCAGCGGTCTGGGTGTTGGCGCAGCCGGCGAAAAGGCCGAGCGCAATTCCGGTGGCAAGGAGGGCGTTGCGTTTCATGCGCCGGAGCATAACCCCGTCCCGCATTCGGCTTGCCAAATCACTGTAAAATCGACCCGGTCGTCTTGTCCGGGGTTGGCCGCCAACCCGCAGGCATTTCTCGCCAGGTTGCGCGCAAGATTTCCAGAATGTCCTGTCTTCGTGAGGCGTTCACGTGGGCATATTTGCGATCCGGGTTGTGTCCCATCAGGACCTCCCCCAGCAACGTGAGCGCACGTGCGCGGGCCGCCTGAGGCAGCTTTGCAAACGCTTCGGAGGTGACGAGAAACGAAAGGGGATAACGAAAGAGGCGGGTGTCGAGATCCAGATCCCGCAAGGATCGGCCTTTGCTGTCGCGTGCGGCCTTGGCCTTGAACGCCTGTTCGAAAGGCGAAGGCGCTGGGCCTTTCACGGGAAACGTGAGACCCGCTTCATCCACGAGCAGCAACGCATCGACGAGAGGCTTCACGGCCGAATCGATGCGCCGCGCGGTGGACGCCATCAACGCATCGCCTTTTTCTTCCAGGAGTGCTCGCATCACGCCATCGTGATGGAGGGCCTGACGCGCAGCAAAGCTCGCTGAAGCAATGAGGTTGTGCACGGTCAGCTGATGTTCCAGCACCATCAAGGCAACGATGTCGCTCGTACCCGTTGGGTAGTTGCCCGGCGACAGTCGGGTCATCGCGGGCGATCCGGCAAACACTTCAGGCGGCCTGTCCGGATCAAAGGTGAGGTTGCCAAGATGCTGGTTTCTTCCAATTGCGCCCGTCACGTACCATCCACCCCATCGGCTTGCGACCGGGGTTGTATGTTCGACCCGCGTGCTGCCATGGCGCATGATCGGAAAGCCGTCGTTGTCAGGGTGGACTGAGCGCACGATGTGTCCCGGGATACCCCGGGTCAGCGCTGAAGCGTGACACTGGAGGCATTCGTGATCGCGACGTTCGAATCGAGGCACGGCATTCCGTTGCTCCAGCGTATAGAACAGCGTTCCCTTTTGGTTGTCGACGGCTGCAACCTCGACAACATCGCTTCCCGGGACCCATCCCACGTAGATGTCGTCGCCAAAATAGATTGTGCGCGCGTTATCCGGTGAGATGAGGCGTGCCTGGAAACTGGTTTTGGAGAAAACGAGCGACTGAGTTTCCACCGGGACCGACAGGGCGCGTAGCACGGAAGGCAAGTACCCAAAGCGTTTGTCCCGACTCAGGGTTGTTTTACCCGCGTCGAGGGCTGCTTGCAGCCGCACAATCGCGTTGTCCGCGCTGTCCGACGAATACGAAATGGGAGCGGCGTCGATGTCGATCTGAGCGTACACCTCTCGCGCGGCGTGGGCCGTGATGAAGCAAACGACAAGTCCGGAGACGACGACACGCATGGGTGATGTCCGATCTTATGCAACCGGCAAGCCACATATTTGCCGTGAAATTGCGCAGATTCTGCCGATCTGTGACCGGGGTCGCACGATCAGTGGAAATCGTAGCGTGCGCCGAGGTTGCCCTCGAAGAGCAGGCCGAAGTCGGGTAGGCCTGTCAGCGCTCGCGCGAGCGCAACCACGGACCAGTCAGAGTTCAGTCGGTATCCTGCTCCGACCCCCGTGTCGATCAACACGGGTCCCAGTCGAATCGTATCGTCACCATTGCGGCCGAGGCTGGAATCCGGCTTGATCAGCAAGCGGACGCCTTCGCCACCACCCAGGCCGCCGATGATCTGCAGATCGAATTTGTCTTGGGTGAGCAGCTGGTAGTGGGCACGCAGCAACACCGAGTTCGCACCACTTGCGGGTCCACCCGGCAGGCCGTCTTTGCTACCCGAGGATGTGATGACCTGGTGGCGCGATTGCAAGCTTATCATCCAGGTTGGAGATAGACGGTAGCCAACCTCCGGCAAGACGTGGAAGAGCGACGCCGCCGCGCTGCCCGATGGAATGCTCTGCATGGTGCGGAACTCGAGGCCAGTCGCGCCGTGCACGCCGATGCCGCTGCCAAGCTGCAAGGCGACCCAGAATCGCGATTGATCACCTCCGGTGATTGCATCCTCGGGCGCAGACTTTTCTTCTTCATCAAGGCCGCTTGGCCTTTCATTTTCGATGTCGACAGGGGGTGAGTCTGTGGCAACGGGTGCAGCGGTATCCGCGGAAGGGGACGTGAGATCCTCGAGTTGTGTCACCGTCAGCACGGAGCCCGTGGCCTTCGCGCCCGCCCGAACCAAGATCACTTCGGGGCTACCGAAGTCGCCTGTCGACGACAGGACCTTGCCGCCACTGCCTTCGACCTGAACGTAGTAGTACAGCATCGAACCCGAAAGATCGGCCGCGGCGATGGTGGCGGAATGCCAGCCTTGCGCGGACTTGTTCATATCGGCCGGTGCAAATTCCGTTGCGCCCTTGCGTCGGTAGTAGAGTTTGGGTTTTCCGGCTGCAAGACCAGGTCCGATGGCGCAGGTAATCGTTGCATCGGTTGCGGGTGGGACCTCGTCCGGCACCGGGCAGTACACCGGCTCGGGCAGTGGCCGTGGTACGGTTGCTGCCAGGGTGCTGGTGTCGACGGCGACAGCCGTGGGTTCAGTGGCATCGGCCTTTCCATCGGCCTTTCCTTCTGACTTTCTGCCAACCTTGGCACCGCGTCCTTTTTTTGCCTTGGTTTCGCCGACTGGCGTGCGGCCCTTGCGCGGCGTCTTGTCGTTGTCCGCGGTCTCGGTGTTCGCCGCGATGGCTCCCTCTGCACCGGGCGCGACGGCGGTGGCTTTCTCTCGGCCGGTCTTCTCTGCGCGGGTCTTCTCTGCGCGGACCTTCGCCTCCTCGAACGCCTTGATGATGGGAGGCTTTCGGTAACGTTCGGGCAGCGTCAGCGTGGGTGAAATGGCCAACGCTCGCGACATTTGTTCCACGGCTGGCTTGCGTTGCTTCATGCCACCTGCGTAAACGATGCCGAGCGAAAATCGGGTCTTCGCGGCCGTCTGACTTTCGCCAAGTCCCTTTTCGTCGGCGACGGCGATCGCCTCAATCAACTTGCGGCGGGCATCCTTGTGTTTGCCCGCATCGTAGTCCGCCATCGCAGCGGTATTGCGCTTCTCGATATCGGTTGCAGATGGATTGAAAGCCACCGCGCAAGCCGAAAGGGAAACGGCGAGCGAGACCGCGAGAATTTGATGTCCCAGTTTCATCGGCGGCTATCAAAGCACAAACAACTGGTCTCGGATAGCCCTGTGCGCTGGCCCTGGGCGAGCCCCTGTTGTATGCAGCCTGAATGAGCGACGACACCAAAAAACGGCTTTTGCGGTATCCGGGCCGGGCGATGGACGTGCAGTGGGATGGCCGCCTCTGTGTGCATGCGGGTGAGTGTGTTCGTGCGGAGGGCGGGGTGTTTCTCGCCGATCGCGAGCCCTGGTGTGATCCCAACCTGACCCACGCATCCGATGTGTCACGAATCGTCGAGCGCTGTCCAACCGGCGCCTTGTCCTACGAACGCAAGGACGGGGGCCCCGGGGAACACCCGCCGTCACAGAACTTCGTCGTCGTCTCGAATAACGGGCCGTATTACGTTCGTGGAAAACTCGCGATTGAAGGCGCGTCCGCGGACATGCCGGGGGTCAAGGTGCGCGCGGCATTGTGTCGCTGCGGCCAATCGAAGAACAAACCGTTTTGCGACGGCAGCCACGACGAGGCCGGCTTTCGCGATCCTGGCGCCATAGGTCGAACAGGCGACGGCGCACCCGATGACGGTGGCCCACTTGAGATCAAGCCCGAGCCGAGTGGCCCCTTGCGCTTTGACGGCAATTTGAGTCTCGTCGCGGCCAGCGGTCGGGTTGCCTGGATGGGCACGAAGGCGGCGTTGTGCCGCTGTGGCCAGTCGAAGAACAAACCATTCTGCGACAACAGCCACAAGGCGGCCGGCTTTCAGGCTGAATAGCGCCGCTATTTGCGCCGTGTTTTTTTGCGAGCGGCTTTTTCGTTTTGCCGCTTTTTCTTGCTCTTCGCCTTGATTTGATTGCGCTGAGGCGCCGAGAAGTGGCCGCGTTCACGCGACGGCGTCGACATCATCCCTGCAAGTTGTGCAAGGTCCACGCCGCCCATCGCCATGTTCTTCAACTGCTTGAGCTGTCCAAGTTGCTTGAAGCCGGGCAGTTTTCCGAGTAGGCCGGTCGAGGCCCCGATCTGCATCATCATCTGCCGCATCATCGCAAAGCGATTGAGCAGATCGGCAATTTCGTTCTCGCGACGTCCCGAGCCTTTCGCAACACGTTTTAGACGCGATTGCTCGAAGAAGGCGGTTCGCTTTTTTTTGCGGCGCTCGCCGTCCTGGAATTCTTCCCAGCTCGTGACGATGAAACGCTCGGGGTGACGGCGCTCGTCGTCGGTCATCGAGGAGATGATCGCCTTGATGCGCCCGAGTTCCCCGTCGTCGATGGTGGCACCGGCAGGAATGTGATCCGCCATGCCCGGGATCATGTCGACCATCTCGCGCAAGCTGCCCATCTTCTGCAGCACACCGATCTGTTCGAGGAAGTCGTTCATGTCGAACTTCCCCTTCAGCATTCGGACGGCGTCTTGCTCGGCCTTTTCCTCGTCGACAACCTCTTCGAATTGCTGAATCAGGCCGACGACGTCGCCTCGACCCAGGATTCGACTGGCCATGCCGTCGGGACGGAACTCCTCGAGGCGTTCCGACGATTCGCCCATGCCCACGAACTTGACCGGCTTGCCCGTGATGGCCTTGACCGAGAGCGCAGCGCCACCGCGGGCGTCGCCGTCGAGCTTGGTCAGAACCACGCCGTCGAAGTCGAGCAAGTCGTTGAAGGCCTTTGCCGTTGCAACCGCGTCCTGTCCGATCATCGCGTCGATGACAAACAGAATGTTGGCGGGATTGCAGCGCGTCTTGATCTCCTTGAGCTCGCTCATCAACGCCTCGTCGATGGCAAGTCGGCCGGCGGTGTCGAACAGGATCACGTCGCAACCGTGTTGCACCGCGAACTTGATCGCGCGCTCGCAGATGTCGGGCGGATTGCCGCCGGGCTCGGAATAAACCGGTACATCCAGGCGTTCGCCCACGACCTTTAACTGATCAATGGCGGCGGGTCGGTACACGTCGGCTGCAACCAGCAGCGGACGCTTGTGCATCTTCTTCAGGTACAGCGCCAGCTTGCCAACGGTGGTGGTCTTGCCGGAGCCCTGAAGGCCAACCATCATGATGCCGGTTGGGCCTTTTTTGGCGTATTTGAACGCGGTGTCGACCGGGCCCATCAGCTCGATGAGCTCGTCATTGCAGAGTTTGACGAAGTGGTCCTCGGGGCTCACCCGGCGCAGCTTTTCCTTGCTGCTGGCCTTGATCTTGACGATGAGGCCAATTGACTTTTCGCGTACCCGTTTGCAGAAGTCCTGCACCACGTCGTAGCCCACGTCGGCTTCGAGCAACGCTGTTCGAACGTCTTTAAGGGCTTCGTCTACGGAAGCCTCGTCAAGCTCGGCAAGTCCGGTGAATCGCTGTTTGGCGGACCGGAAGCCCTTGGTAAGAGTCTCAAACATGGGCGCCGGAATCTAGCACAGGGCGAGCGAATCGGGGCAGGCGCCTTCCCTATGCGTTTCTGCCCGCTCAGTCGGGCCACATCTGTTTGCCAACGTAGAGCAGGGTCGAAACCGGAAGTATCAGGCCGCCGGCCGTTACCCAGGTCGCATTGTCGACCGCGTCTCCTGATACAGCTCCGTTGGCGATCAATCCGCCCACGATTCCGCCCGCGATCGCGCCCAGGGTGAGACCGGCCTTCAAGCGACCTTCGTGATTGCCGTGAATGTCGCCCAGGCCAACGAGGATTGCCCCAACGCCACCGACCATGGCGCCCACCATGAGACCTGTGGAAGCGCCAGCAACGGTTGCCAGGCCCCGTCGCGTGTCCGGACTGTCGCTGGACGCGACGCCGGCGATCATACCGGCGCCGTAGAGAAAACCGACGCTCATCACCACGGTCGCATCCCGACGTTGCGAATCCATCTGCCAGGTCAACTCGAGGCTTCCAGCCGCGCACACGCGCTTTAGCTTTTTGGACGCGATCTTTTGATCGATTCTCGAACACACCGGTTTTGCGAGGGCATCAAACCCTCGCGCGTCTCTGCCGTGTGCCTTCAGCACCAGTGGTTCAAGACGAGCGGCAACCTCATCGGATCGCATCGCGGCGGTAGAAAATGCGTTGTCGACCTGCCAGTCACCACCTTCGTGAAAAACCCCTTCATCCACGAGCGTCGCAAATGCGGCGCCAGCCGCTGGCCACCGCGCAAGCGAAACGAGCAACTGAGCGCGCGCTTCGTGCGCAATATCCTTCCTGCGAAACGTTGACAGGGCGCGGACAGCGGCGCCGCGTACCTGAAAAGTGGTGGCAAGTACAACCATCGCAGCCAGGGCAGGCGGCGCCGTGGAGCGCGACAAACCGGCGTCAATCAACGTCCACAGCGCCGGCGCCTTACCCGCTTGCAAACGGATGCGGCACCCGGGGCTGACCGCATCATCCAGCGCGGCGTAATATCCGGATGCAGCCGCGTACCCATGATTGATTTGTAACACGGGTCGCAGGATCTCCTCGGCGAAGCGGGTCAGGCCAAGGCACGGGTCGGCGGTGACAGGCATGTCGTGCGACCAAACAGCCGCAACGCGGGTTCCGAGATTGCTGGCGGGACTGAACAATCCACTCTGGCCAAGGCCGATTGGAATGCTGCCGTTCTGCAATGGTCCACCGATCGCCGTCGCGTCGCGATCGCCCATGCGCCACGACCACTGACCCTCATCGCGGGTGATGAGCCAGGTGTCTTCACCGAGGGGTGCCATGGTGTTGAATGAAGTTCCGGGAACTTCAAACGCCGAGCCCATTGCGATGTCGGACTCTGCGCTGTTCAGAGGTGCAAGGAAGGTCCTCGACTTGCCGTCCATCCATCTGAGAAACAAGCGCCCGGATCCTTGAACCAACTCGAATTTGTGTTGCGAAACGGTGGCAGTCGGTATTGTCTGTTTTGACCAGCGCTGGCCCGTCGGCAGCCACCACCACAACTCCGGTGGCGCGCCGTAACTTGCGCCACGAAGCGCGCCCATCACCGCAATCGCTCCCAACGCATCGGTCCCGACCTGGGCGGGACAAAGATCCACCGGTGGTTTGGGGACTGTCCGCCACGTATCACCGGCATGTTTTGTGGTGAAAAAACCGAAGTGACAGATTTGTGAAGACGTGGGCCCGAGCAGGACTCCAAATCCGCCAGCCGCAAGCGGAACCGGCAACGCCCATCCCGCCACGGGATCGGGAATAGCCGCAAACGGTCGCCACTCGGTTGCTCCCGGCGAAAGGATCTCCACGGTAGCCAGGGGATCTCCGAGCCGTCCACTTCCACCCGCCACAATCAAGGTTCCATCCGAAAACACGCCCATGGCGGCCCCGCTTCGGGGTTGCGCGAGCGACGGAAGAGGCTTCAGTGTTCCTGCTGCGGGCTCCCAGACATCGCATTCATGAATAGCGGTATCCGAGCCTATCGTACCACACATCGCGACACCACCATTGCCCAGTGCCACGCTCGAGGGAATTCCCTCCGTTTGCCGGACCCCGGCAACCCTCCAACCGTCGGCCAAGGCCAGATTCGGGGTGGCAACGGCGACGAATGCGACCAATCGGATCGTAGCAACGCGACCGGCTCCGATAATCATCGGCAAAAGATCACAGAAATCTTGAGAGGAGTCCACACGGAGCAGAATTCGACGAATTTCGTTGGATGTCGAACGCGCATCGGCGTCTGATAAGGTCATCCCATGCCAAACGTTCTGGTAACTGGCGCGAGCGGCAATGTCGGTCGAGAAGTCGTGACTCAATGTCTTGCCAGCGGGCTTTCAGTTCGTGCCGCGAGTTCCGATCCGGCCACCTTGGCGCGACAGATCTCGGGCATAGAAGTCGTGCGCCTCGATTTTTTTGATCGCAGCACCTGGGCATCATCCCTTTCGGGATGCGACGGAATATTCCTGATGAGACCGCCCTCCATTTCGGAGGTACTGACAACCTTGTGTCCGTTCATAGACGCGGCCTACGCAGCAGGCGTGAAACACATTGTGTTTTTGTCGGTCGCGGGTGCCGATAAGATGGACTGGGTGCCGCATCGAAAGGTGGAAAAACACCTCGAAAAAACCGGCAAACGCTGGACCTGTTTGCGCCCAGGATTTTTCGCTCAAAACCTTCAAGATGCCTATCGTCGCGACATTGTGGAAGACGATCGCATCTATGTTCCCGCTGGTCGAGGCCGAGTCGCTTTTATTGATGCCCGCGACATCGCAGCGGTGACAGCGCGGATATTTTCGGACGCTGCAAGCTACCCGGGACGGTGTTTAACCCTCACCGGCGCCCACGCGATAACCTTCGACGAGGTTGCGTTGACCCTGTCGCATGCGATTGGTCGACCCATAACGTACCACGCGGCTTCGATCCTGGGTTACTGCTGGCATCTCTGGCGACGCCGAAAGATGCCCTTCATGCAGGTTGTGATTCAGGCGTTTTTGCACGTCGGTTTGCGAAAAGGCGACGCTGAAGCGGTCGATCCGACCGTCGAACAGATCTTGGGTCGCAAGGCAGGTTCGATGGCGGACTACGTCCGGGATCGACGCGAGGTTTGGCTGAAACGATAGGTCTACCCGGCGAGCTCGGCAACCGGACCAGCGGACGGATCGGACCCGAATTTGCTGAGGTTTGGGTCGAAAAGTTTGCCGACCGACAACAGGAAATCCGTATGTTTGCGCTTGCCGTTGAAGACCACGTAACGCCCCGTCTTCCACTTTCCGCCGGCCTGCCCCGCTGCGATGATCGGCATGGGTGAGCCCTGGTGCGCATCGCCGTCGCCGAACTCGTTGGTCCAGAACGCGGCCACGTTCTTCATCATCGGATCGGCTCCGTCCTTGACCTCGTTCAGGCGCTTCAGGAGATAGCCGAACCCTTCTTGCAACGTGCGTTGGGTGAAGCGGCTCATGTCTGCGTTAAAGTTGTGCGAGATGTCATGCAGCGTGTTCGTCAACCCCATGAAGGATGGCGGCCAAAGGCCGGTGGTCACACCAATTTGCACGAGACCCACCCGAGTGAGATCACACGCCATTGCAGCCAACATGATGTCGATCTGCGCGTGGACGATCGCGGGCAGAAATCGGGCGGCTTGTCGCGTGTTGAAGGTTCCACTTTTGGCGGGAATCGTGGGCGCAGCGCATCCGGACACTGGAACGGGCATCCCATCGTCCTGTCCGAGGGGAGGCAGTCTCTTTTCGATGCTGCGGATTCCCTCAAGATGTGCGCCGAGACGTCGCAGATCCTCAGTACCCACGCGACCTTTCATCCACTCGAGATTCTTGCTGACCGCATCGAGGATGCTGCGCTCGTCGCCCGCCCGCACATTCACCGCACCCGATGGGGGCACCATCGTGTTGGCAGCCCCTGCGAAGAAGCGGTCAAAGACCAGAAAGATATCGGCTTCGGCGATGATGGGATCCGAGGCGCCGCGATAGGATACCGAACCACCGATGTGATCGCCGGCAGAGAAGGGTTCCGCTCCGCAGCCCATGATCATGGACTCGTGGCGGGTCGATTTTCCGGTGATTTTTGCGACGTGCTGGTCAATCGAGATGCTGGTCGCGCGGGTCGCATCCTGGCGCTCGTAAATCGTACCACCGGCAGGCCGAGTCGCAGGCGATCCAGTCAACAAGTTGGCCGAGGCCATCGGGTGTACGCCCGCCTCATCGCTTTGGTAGCGACCCTCAAAGTCCTTGAAGAAGATGATGTCCTTCTTGTAGGGCTCAAGCGAGTTACAAGTGGACCCCATTGTGAAGCTGGTGCCACCCCCCGAGGGGTACCACTTGCTGGCTTCGCCCCAACCGTTGTGACCCGTGATGACGATCAATCGCAGCGGCGCCGCCTGCGCCTGTGCATCGAGCAGCGGGATAAACGGAGACAGGACCGTGCCTGCACCAAAGGCCTTCAGAAAGGCGCGGCGAGACGCGTAATCTATGGCGCCCCGGCGGTTGTTTCGTGCGGTGTTGCCATTGTTTTTGTTGGTGTTCATGGCGTTTCACTTCCGGTGAAGCGGAATGAGTCCGAGGTGGCTATCGAAGTGAAAAGGCCGGGTAAGGATTGTTGGCTGTCGGCGAATTGCTTGACGGTGGCTTCCTGCGCGCACTTGTCACCGTCCTCTTCGAGCCGTCCAATGGCGAAGCGGAAAATCTGGGCGGAGACACAGGCAGCGACCAGCGAACTGTCCTTCAGCATATTCATGAATTCGATGGCGTTGGTGAAATCGCCGTCCACGTCGGTGTCGATCAAAGTGCCGGAAGCGTCGACCTTTTTGCCTTTTTCCATCTCGTGGTACTGACCCACGCCGTCGAAGTGCGAGAAGGCAAGGCCCGGCGGATCGAAAAAGGTATGGCAGCTGGCGCAGGTGGGATCGGCTCGGTGGGCTTCCAGCATTTCGCGCACCGTAAGGTTGTCGCCTGCGGCCTCGAAGGGTGGCACGCCTTCTGGAGGCGGTGGCGGTGGATCCTGGCAAAGCAAACGATTGCGAACAAACAACCCACGTTTGATCGGTCGTGAAACCTCCGTGTTTCCGAGGGCAGCCATGACGCCCGCCTGGGTCATCAAGCCGCCCCGTTGCGCCGGATTGGTGTCGAAAAGCTCAAGCGTATCACTTTTAGCCGGTACGCCGTAGATGGTCGCCGTTTTTTTGTTGGCAAAGGCAAAGGGCCCCGTCATCAACGTGGTCATGTCACCGCCGTTGCGGACCGCATGGGCAAAAAACTGGGCCAAGCCGTCTCGCATCGAGCCCCATACTTCCTGGTTGAAGTTGGGGAAATCGGCTGGATTTTTGTCCGGGGCGATCGCGCCCACGTCAAACCATTGCACTGAAAACGCCTTCAAGGAGCGATCGAAACGATCGTCCTGCATCATGCGCTCGGTCTGTTCGCGGATGCCGCTTGGGGTTTCAAGTTTGCCTGCCTCGGCGGACTCCATGAGTTCGTCATCGGGAACCGAGTTCCAGAGGAAGAACGATAGCCGACCAGCCAGCTCCCACTTTGTGAGCTTGCGAACCCCGTCCTTCGCGGTTTCAACACCCACGATCGGTCGATACATGAAGCTCGGATATTGCAACATCGTTTCCACGATGAGCCGGATCCCCTGCGCGTGGTCCGTGGCCTTGGCCTTGTCGCGGTACATCTTTGCGAAGAGATCGCTCTCCTCGGTTTCGAGCGGGCGTCGCATGGCACGGCGGCCAACCCGGTCGATGAAATCAAGCGCGCATTTTTCCTTGTCGCCCGAGCAGGGCACCAACTTGTCGACGCGTGTGACGGTTCCCTCGGCAATCCTGCGCGCCGCGGATTGAAACTTCTCCACCTGGTTCGGTTGCAGCGTGATGACCGAGTTGTTGGCGTAGCCCGCTGTGATCTCGTCGCTCGGCAAGAGCTCGACGCCGGTTGCGCCCGCCTCGCCGAAGAGATCGGCAGCCGCATAGTCGAATTCAACCGCGGTGAGGCGGCGCATCGGTGAGCGCACGAAGGTTGCATTGGTCTTGCAACCGGCGGTTTCGACCGGCACGTCGGGATCTTCGTCTCCCGGCAAATCACCCGGTGTGTTTTCTCCGCCCGTCGAAGCGCCGGAGCATGCCGAGAAGCTGACCATCAAGGCCAACGCGCTTCGGCTAAAGGAACCATGGTTTCTCAACATCTTCACCATCGTGCGTCCTGTCTGACTGATGACGGTAATTGTTGGGTTTCTGGCTCGACGAGACAATGGTAACAAAGGACCAGTTTCACGTAAAAACCCAAAGATTCACGGTCCTATCGTGCCTTCTTTCACATCGGCGGGTGTGGGTCGTCACATGAATGCGGTGTTCATTTCAGCTTCGGCTTTTGAGTGTGTTGCGTTCAGTCCACCAGCCGCGCCAGCGCTGCACGGCCTGTTTTCGTTCGTGGGCGGGTAGGTCGAAGTGATACCCGAGGCGTTGATGGGTGGCGCTCACCAGCTCTTCGATGGCAACCAGCCGCAAATCCGGTTTGCGTGAAGAAAGGCCGTCGAGCAGCCACTCGATGCGATCCTGGGTCGACGTCTTTTTCCACCAACGCGTCCAGGCCGCGGTTCTGATACCCAGATCATGGGCGGTCAGCACCAGCAAGGCGCGATGCGCTGCTTTTTGGACCGAAGGTGCGCCTCGGTCGAGTGCATCCACGAATGTATGGAAGGCGGCCGGATCGCGCAGACGCATCAGTGCGGCAACGGCGGCCTCGGCAATTCGGCCGTCCGCCGACGCAACCTCGTCCTGGAGCCTCGCGGCGAGTTCTCGGACCGGCTCAAGGTTCACAAATCGTCTGACGGCCCCGAGCAAGGCGGTCTTGACGTCACGCGACGTTTCACCGTCGTAGAGCGCGCACAGACGTGACGCTGCCTCGGCCGTTAGGTGTAACTCAGCCGCGCATTCGATCCCCGTCGCGCCCCAGTAGCGCCAGCGTGGCTCGGGGCTTGCGAGCAGCGCTGCGATGTTTTTCGGTGCATCGGTCGCAGATACGGCCAATTCGAGCCACGCCCGCGCCGCCTTGCCGCCGAAGCGGTGCTCAGAATGCTGGGCCTCGATAACAGGCAGCTCGGCGAGCAGCTCTGCGACTGAAAACTGTTCGGTGATG
>Ga0105046_10000095_pt1 | contig 92775 bp, 64 predicted proteins | sample MAT03_FD_78385 | JGI IMG/M metagenome (GOLD analysis project Ga0105046, IMG submission 78385) | Freshwater microbial communities from Lake Fryxell liftoff mats and glacier meltwater in Antarctica - MAT-03 (megahit assembly) | ecosystem: Environmental > Aquatic > Freshwater > Ice > Liftoff... | reverse complement strand
GCCTTCACGTTTCCAGCGTGCGATACCACTCCACCGTTCGGCGTAAGCCATCCTCGAGTGTCACGGAGGGTTCATAGCCAAGATCGCGGCGGATGCGGTCGATTCGGGCGCACGAATAACGGATGTCCCCCACTCGTTCCGGGCCGTGCTTAGGCGTGATCTTGGTGCCCAGAATCGTGTTGAGAGCCTCGAGGAGTTGCAGCAGCGTCACGCTTCGACCGGTGCCGACATTGTAAACCTGGCCCGACACATCCTTCGCGGTGGCCGCTCGCATCATCGCCTGGACGGCGTCCGCAGCATAGACGAAGTCCCGCGTCTGTTGGCCATCGCCGTTGATCGTGGGCGTCGTCCCGGTGGAGAGCATTCCGGTGAAGATCGCGATCACGCCGGAGTAAGGGCTGTCGGCTCGCTGGCGGGGACCGAAGATGTTGAAGAAGCGAAGACGGACCGTCTCCAGGCCGTAGGTGTGGGCGAAGGCCTGCATGTACATCTCGCCCGTGAGCTTCGCGGCAGCGTAAGGCGAGAGAGCCGCCAGTGGAGTGTCCTCGTCCTGGCCGTTGGGGTTGGACGATCCACCGTAAGCGCTCGCGCTGGCGGCATAGACGACTCGCTGCACGCCATGGGCGCGGGCCGCCTCGAGAACGTTGAGCGTACCGGTCCCGCAGACGTCGTGACACGCGATCGGCGTTTCCAGCGACTTTGCCACGGAAGCCATCGCTCCCAGGTGGAAGACGTAACGAACACCCTTCACCGCAGCGTCCACCACGGCAGGATCGGTGAGCGAACCGCAGTGAAGCTGCGGTGGCGGAGAGATGTGCGCGAGGTTGCTGGCGTGGCCGGTGCTCAGGTCGTCCAGAACGCGAACCGTATTCCCCGCGGCCGTCAGGGATTCCACGAGATGAGAGCCAATGAAACCGGCGCCACCCGTGACGAGACACAAATCGGACATCAGGCTTCCTGCGTAAGGCTCCAAGGCGAATAGACTAATATATAAGAGGAAAGCCGCTTGCGGCGAAGCGTTGCCGAGCGCAATCACCGAATGTGGTGAAGTGGGACAGTGCTCTCATGTTCCTCACCATGCGGGGTCGCTGCGGAGCGTTTCGCCGCAAGCGGGGGAAACCCATCGGCTTTGTTCCTGGGCGGTTTTCTCAAGCTGACCGTCAATCGCCGTCCTTTCCCTCAAGAAATCTCGCAAGTTATGCGACATTCTTCAGGAGCATGAACTAGGCTACGTGCGTGACTCGATTTCAACGTCGGTAGGGCGACACATGGCCTTTCCACCTCGAACTTCGGGGGCGATTCCCGCGCCTTCCGGTCGGACGCCGTCGCTGAGCACGGCCGAGGCGATTCGCCAAAGGGTGCTGGTACGAATGGCGGAGAAACTGGAACCCGCTCGGCTCCGCCGGATGCCGCCCTCCTTTATGCAGCAGGAAGTTCGTCGCACGATTGAGCAGCTGGTGGAGGCCGAGGGTTCGCGTCTGGGCCGGCTGGAACGCGAGATTCTCATCGAGGATCTGGTTCGGGATGCCAGCGGATACGGCCCCCTGGAAGAGCTTTTCCGCGACCTGAGCGTGTCGGAAGTGCTTGTGCTGAATGATCAAACGGTCCTCTGCCATCGGGAAGGGCGGGGCGATCAGGGCTGGCTGCCGACGAACGTGAAGTTCCGCGATGCCGAGCACTTATGTCAAATCGTGGCAAAGGCCTCATTGCACGCGGAACCAATCGGTGGCGACAAACTCCCGACCGCCGCGGTGGACGGCCGACTCTCGACGGGCTTCCGGGTCATCGCCGTGATCCCGCCGTCGATCCTTAACCTGCCGCCGTACGTTCTCTTCCAGCGTGGCGAACCTGTGACGGGGACGTTCTCCCAGTCGAGCTCGATCGGACTTTCCTCGGCAAGCCGCACGCCACTGGCTCAGCCCGCCGCCCCGGCCGCAACACCTGTCCCGAAAACTCCCCCCGTTGATCCTGCAATCGAGATGCTGGGCCGCCTGAAAACGCGGATTACCGAGCACATCTCCTCGCGCTTGGCTTTGCTGGGAGTGTCCAACACCAGTCGAGTGGGAGTTGGAGAACTCCAGAAGGCCATCACAGCTTACGTTCGCGAGTTCTGCTCAGCCGAGAAGGTGAAACTCAGCGAAGCCAATGAGACAAAGATGATCCAGGAAATTCTCTCCTCGCTTCGGCCCGTGTGAGGGTGTAAGGCTGCGGGCCCCGTTAGAGCGATCCCTGCGACTTGTGGAAATCGCAGTAAGGGAATCGCCAGGGGATGACCGGAACGCCGCCGGCGAAGATTTTCAACCAGCCGCGACCTCGCACCGTCGCGGGGCGATCGCAAAGGATGCACCGAATGATGGTTCCGTCACGGCAAGTCAAGGCCGTGGCCCGGCGTTGCTCCTCGAAGTCGGCGATCTCCTCTCGCGAGTAGCCCCGGCGGTCGAGCTCGCCCTCCATGAGGTCCAGGGCTGCCGGTTCCATGCCGTCGCGGTAAACGGTGACACGGTCCAGGAGCTCCTCGGATTCGGCCTTACGGACGAATTCCGCGACCTTCCGGATATCGAATTGCATGTCCGCTCCAAAACCTTAACCAGGGAGTTCACGAGAATTTGGGAACTTCGCTGCCGTCCACGTCGTCAGAATGGACGAAAGAGGTCCAAGATCAGGTTTCACCATAAATCCAGTGGACCCAGGCTACCGAAGTAGTCTACACTAAACATCAATCTCGTCTCGGCTCTCGCCGATTCGGTTGGCCTTGCTGGTTCTCATCTCTCGTTTGGGGGTATTTCGGATGATCCGCCTCACTCTCGGGCGCACTGTCTTGGCCGCTGTAATCCTCGGGATTGCCGGCCAGCACGCCTCCGCTCAGACACTCACGCCACAGGCCGAGAAGATCAATGAACTGATTCGGGAAGGTTACAAGAAGGCCGACATCAAGAAGCCGGCCGACAAGTGCTCCGACACCGAGTTCATTCGTCGGGCGTTCATCGACATCATCGGTCGGATCGCCACGGTCGAGGAAGTGATCGACTTTGAAAAGGATGCCGCGACGAACAAACGCATCAAGCTGGTGAAGCGACTGCTGCACGAAGAGAAGTTTACACCCAAGGCCAGCGGACGCAGCTCAGTCGCGTTCGACTATAACTCCGAATACGCTGAACACTGGGCCAACCTCTGGGGCGTCTGGCTGATGACGCGCTCCACCCACCCGCTATATCGCGATCAGATGCAGATGTGGCTTGAGATCGAGTTCCTGAAGAACACGAACCACAAGGAACTCGCCAGCAAGCTCCTGACCGCGACAGGCCGATCCAACGAGAACGCCGCCGTCAACTTTATCATTCACCACCTTGGCGAACCCGTCCCCGCCGAGGAATCCGCCAAGCTCGGCAAATTCGACGCCGTGCCGATCACCAGCCGGGTCACCCGTCTGTTCCTGGGCTTGCAAACGCAGTGCACCCAGTGCCACGACCACCCATTCAACAAGGAATGGATGCAGTCGGACTTCTGGGGCGTCAACGCCTTCTTCCGCCAGACACTTCGCGACCGCACGATGACGCCGGCCCCAGGCACGGGACAGCGGATGGTCGAACCGGTCCAGGTCGAACTCAGCGACGACAAGTCACAAAATCCGATCGGCCTCGTCCTTTACGAACGCCGTGACGGCAAGCGCATGGCCTCCAAGCCGAACTTCCTTAAAGACCTGGCCCAGGCCGAGAAGGGCGAAGTCTCCGGCAAAACGCTCAGCGGTAGCGATACCGGCGGCAAGAGCCGACGCGAAGTGATGTCCGAATTTGTGACCAAGCACGATAACTTCGCTCGCGCGTACGTCAACCGAATCTGGGGCCACTTCTTCGGCCGCGGGCTTAACAAAGACGCCACGGTTGACGACTTCGGCAGCCACAATGACGTGATCCATCCAGATCTGCAGAACTACCTCGCCGAGGAGTTCATCAAGTACAACTACGATCAGAAGGCCCTCATGGAATGGATCACGACCAGCGAAGCCTACTCGCTGAGCCATGTGGGCAACAAGGAATACACCGATCCGAAGTACGATGCTTACTTCGCCCGCATGTCGCTCAAGGCCATGTCCCCCGAGGTTCTCTTTGAAGCCATCACCGTGGCTGCAAAGTCGGACCTCCGGGGCACACCCGAGCAACGGAAGCAGTTCCGCTCGGACTTCACCAGCAAGCTTGTTCGCAACTTCGGCGATGACGAAGGCAACGAACTGAGCTTCAACGGCACGGTCGTCCAGGCCCTGCTGCTGATGAACGGTCGCGAGATTAACGACCAGGTCAGCGGCGGCGGCAAGGGCATCGCACCGGCGAAAGTGAAGGGGGCGAAGGGCAAGGGAGGTGCGACAACGCTGGGCGGGGTGAGCTCCATTGCAGGTGTGGTAAACGCCATGGGCAGCCCGCCGAAGATTTACGACGAGCTTTTCCTGATGGCCCTGAATCGCCATCCAACTCCGATCGAAATCGGCAAACTGGAACAGGTGCGCAACGGTCAGGCCCCGGTCACCCTGGGCAGCGCCGCACCTCCCGCGACGACATCCAAGAAGGGACCCACTCCCAAGGCGGGCTCGAACGTCAAGCTCGCGCCCGGAGCGGGGCCGACTGACGTGGCGTTCTACCAGGACGTATTCTGGGCACTGCTGAACACCAACGAGTTTATCCTGAACCACTGATCGTTGAGTGACCCCGAAACGCACAAGGCCCGCGAGATACCTCGCGGGCCTTGTCTTTGAATCCCACATTCCTTCGCGACCGACCGACTCCTCTTTGACTCCCACTCACTCTTTTTCGCCACTCGCGGGCGTTGCGTTCCCGGGCAGCGGCGCCGCCTCGGGTTCCAGCACCCTGGGTCGTGCCGTGAGCTTGATGGCTTTGGGTGCCATTGGTGGCACCGGCACCGGTTGCTGGCCCTCAATGCGAGCCATCTTCTCGCGGATCTCCTGCACGGCCTTGTTCAACTCCTTCACGGTATCGTCGAACTGCCGGGCCTGATTATCGCGGAAGGACTTGCGTTCCAGGTCGAAGGCGCGATTCTGGGCGATCTCCTGATTCACCTTGCTGAAGTCATCCCGCAACGTCTTGACATCCAGGGCAAGGGCGGCCAGCTTTTCCTTCGCCACGTCCAGACCGGCGAAATCCTTCTTGATCGTTTCCAGTGTGACGATTCGCTCGCGAATCGAATCCAGAGCGGCAGCTTCCTTCTTCACGGCCTCCACCGCCGCAGCGTTTGCCTTGACCGCTTCCTTGAGCCCATCATGCTCGCTTCGCAGGGCGGCCAGCGTGTTTTGCATCGATTCCGCCGCGCGGATACGTTCGTACTGACTCGTGATCCGCGTATTGAACTCGTCCTTCTTCACCAGTTCAGAGCGAGCCTCGCGTTCCTTGTTGATCTCGGCGCGGAGCTCGCCGATGGTGCCATAGAGGTTATTGAAAAGGTTGATGACCATCAGGGCGATGATGCTGAGGATCGTGCCGCCGAAGACTCGCCAGAAGATGGAAAGTTTTTCCTCGTCCCGTTTGGATGTTTCGCCCTTGTCGTGGGCTGCCTGAACAGCCGTTCGCATCGTCTCGGCCGCGGCCAGCCCCGAGACCAGTTCCTCAGAGCGATCCTGTTCATTCTCGCGGTCGAGGCGCTTCATGACACATCCCCCATTCGGACACCGGCCAAGGCCAGGCCATCGGTTGCTCGTGTTTGGAGCGGGGCTATAACCCGGCTCCACAGGCTGTTCAAGTGAGATAACGCGGGACGGGGAGTCAAAATCGAGAAGGGCCGCGTCCATGCGTTGGTCCTCGAACGCGAGCAGGGAAGAGAGTTGCGCTCGAATTCTCCAGGATCGGAGGGACTTTGCTTAACCGCGAGGGCGAAACTCTCTCGGACATCCCGGGTTTAACACTTTATCGCCCTGGAATTCTTACTTGAGGTTCCCACCATGCGTCGCTTGCTTCTACTGGCGGCCCTGCCCGCCCTGGCGCTTCTGACAATCCCTGCGAACTCCGCCGATTCGCCTTCTGAGGCCCCGCGGACTCTGATGAACATGCCTGGCAAGTTGCTCATGAGTGACTCGCTCGGTTCCGGCCTCGGGAAGAGCTGGAACGTCGCCAAGGGCAAGTACGAAGCCGTGGACGGGGGCACGCGTGGAGCCGAGGTGAAGAGCGACATGCACGGCGCCGTCGCCCGACTTGCGATTCCGATGAAGGATGTCGTGGTGCAGTATTCCTTCAAGTTCGATGGAGCAACAACCAGTTCGCTGAGCTTCAACGGCGAGAAAGGGCACATCGGCCGCGTGGCGATTCGCCCGACCGGGCTGACAGTGCAGAAGGACGATCAGGACGGCAAGAATGGCAAGGACAAGAGCGAGGTGCTCGACACGAAGGCCATCTCACTGAAGCCAGGCGAATGGCACACGCTGGTGGTGGAACTTCGCGGGCCGGACATCCTCGCCACCCTTGACGGCACCACGACCGCCTACGGGACCCACGCCGCCCTTGACAAGCCGAAGGCGAACGTCGGCTTCACGGTTGCGGGCGAGAGCGTCTCGTTCAAGAATCTTTCAATCTGGGATGCGACGCCTTCAAAGGAATGGGACGCCAACAAGGCCAAGCTGCGGAAGTAAGGATCTGTCCACGAGCGAGTCGGTGGCGTAACTGCGGAAATGTCGCCCAACCTCTCACGGCAGCCTGCGCCAAACCGTGCGGTCCAGGACGTGTGATAGCAGCAAGACCACGGCGGCGGCCCCTGCGAACCAGGGATAATACTCGAAGTATCGACGATACAGAAAGCTCGCGGCGGGCTGCTTCTCGCGGGCATCGATCTCGCGATAGGCGTCCAGCAGATCTTGACCGCTCGTGGCCGCGAAGGCCTTTCCCCCGGTCATCGCCGCGATCGCTTTCAGCACTTCCTGGCCCGTGCGGCGTTGCTCCCGCTCTTCTGGCGTTGCTGTCGGTGCGGGCTCCCCTGCTGTGTCGATGGTGTGGATCGTGATGCCAAGGTTCGCGGCCAGTTGCGCGGCCTGCCGGGGCATGAGCGTGGCATTCGGCCCATCCCGGAAGACGTTGTGTTCTCCGTCGCTCAAAAGGATCAGCACCTTCGGGCGCCGGCCCGCCTCGCGAAGCCTTAGCACGGCTTCGGCAATCGCGTCCCCGATATTCGTCCCCGCATCAAGCCCTTCCCGCGGTTTCTGCTCGTCAAGGATTCGCAGCAGCACCGAGTGATTCAGCGTCAGCGGGCAGGGCGACTGAGGCACGGCCGCGAAGGTCACGAGCCCGACCTGGTCCGACGTTCGCGGTTCAAAGCGTGTGCCATCCGGAGCCATCCCCCCCGCGATGAACAGGCGAAAGGCCCTCTTGGCGGCACCGAGTCGGGTGATCGGCTCGTTCCCGCCAGGCCAGGCGACATCACGTTCCGCCATGCTGCCACTGACATCGAGTGTCATCAGGATGGCGATGCCGTCCGCGGGCAAGCGTGTCTGTTCGTCCGGTCGCCTTGGCCCCGCACAGGCGATGAGTAGCAGCAGAAACGCCAGCGAGCGAAGCACAGCCCCGAGCCAGCGCACTCGTCGGACACGGCCCGCGGGCAAGCCTTCGAAGAGTGTGAATCGCGAATACCGCAGGGCAGGGCGGCGACGCAACGACCACCATGCCGCGAGCGCGATCGCCAGCGGCGAGAACCAGAGGAACTCAGGATTCGCGAACGAGAGCATGAGAACAGAGTATCCCGGCCCGCGCCGGTGCCCATCGTTCCGTCCGTGCAACCGGGGACATTCCGGACGAAGTGCCGTGGCGTGAGCCGCACAGGTCTTCCTCGCAATCGAGCGAGGGCGTGCCAGGTCTCACCTGGACAGCTTGCATCGCTGACGGCACAATACGCCCCATTCCATGCCAGGTGCGCCAGGGAGAATGTGGTGTCAAAAAAGACTCGGGATTATGTGATCGGAACGTTGAAGTACGGGTTTGGATTCGGACTACTCACGTACATTATCGCCACCAACTGGGCGCCACCCGGCAAAAGAGGCCTGAAGGATCTCCTTGAGCATCCCATCGATTACTCCGCCCTCGGCCTCGCTGCGGTTCTGATGGCGTTCACCGTGAGCCTGCAAATCTTCCGCTGGTACCTGCTGGTGCGTGCCCTGGATCTGCCGTTCACTCTGCGAAACGCCTATCGGCTGGGGCTCATCGGGTACTATTACAACACCGTGCTTCCCGGCTCGATCGGCGGTGACTTGCTCAAGGGCTACTTCATCGCGAAGGAACAGCCCAGCCGTCGGGCGGCCGCGGTGGCGACGGTGATCATCGATCGTGCGATGGGGCTCTTCGGCCTCATTCTCTTTGTCGCGGTCAGCGGTTCGATCGCCTGGAGCCTGGGAAATGAGCAGATCGACAAGGAACCCGCGCTTCAGCAACTGGTGAAGGTGACGGGGGTTCTGGCGTCCTCGGCGATCGTGGGGTACCTGCTGCTGGGACTGCTGCCGACGCGCCGGGCCGATCGCTTTGCGGGCCGACTCAAGGCGATCCCGAAACTCGGGCACGCGCTCGCGGAAGTCTGGTACGCGGTCTGGATGTATCGCCAGAGGATGGGCACCGTCGTGATGGGCGTGGCCGTCACGGCCGTCGCGCACCTGGCGATGATGTCGTCCTTCTATTTCGCATCACGCTCGTTCGTCGCGGATAATCTGCCCTCGTTCCCGGAGATCATGATCATCGCGCCGATCGGCTTCATCGTGCAGGCGTTGCCGCTCTCGCCGGGCGGCGTCGGCGTGGGGGAAGCAGCCTTTGCCGAGCTCTTCAGGATCGCCGGTCGGAATTCCGAGGACGGCCTCGCCGCTCGACTGGCCCTGCGAATCGTCGAGTGGGCTCTGGGTTTCCTGGGCTTCCTTGTCTATCTGCGCATGAAGACGGAACTGCCGATGGGCGACCTGGAAGCCGCGGAGGAGAAGAGCACCCACGGCGGCCACATGGTTGACCCCCCGATGGGCGACTCCGTGAAAGTGTAGGAAGGCTCACCATGACGCGCCGCACGGCTTTGCTCCTCGGAGTTCCACTATTCGCGAGACTGTCGCTGTCTAGCGCTCACGCCTCGGCGCCGGCGGCCACGATCGAGAAGGGCCGTGTTCATTTCGACTGCACGGACGACGTGAAGTGCAACGTGCCGGAGTGCTATCGACTCGACGCTCGCGACTTCGAGTACGAGCTTCAGCCGAAGGTGAACCTGCGCCAGAGCGGCGTCGAGATCTCGACGCTGACGTTCCCGTCGCCTGTGAAGACCGCGATTCCCGAGAATAATACCGTCCACGCGGAGTACTTTCGGCCCTCGGATGCGGGGCCCTTTCCCGCCGTGCTGGTGCTGGACATCCTGGATGGTCAGCAGGTGGTCGGCCGCGGCCAGGCGATATGGCTGGCGCAGAATGGCGTGGCGGCGCTGGTCGTACACATGGCCCATTATGGGCCTCGCCGACCGCCAGGCAGCAAGGTGAAGTTGCTCTCGTCCAATGTGCCGCAGACTCTTGAGGCCATCCGCCAGTCCGTGCTCGACTGCCGCTGCGCCACGGCCTGGCTGGCCTCGCGGCCTGAGATCCTTGCGAATCGCCTGGGCATTCTCGGCACCAGCCTGGGGAGCTTTGTGAGCGCTCTCACTGCAGCGTCTGAGCCGCGGCTTGGCCGGGCGTGCCTGCTGCTTACCGGCGGCGGGCTCGTCGATGCCTATTACGATCACCCCAAGGCCGAGCTTTATCGGCCGATCATCGACCTCTTCGACGGCAAGGCTTACTTCCGCAAGCAGATCGCCCCGGCCGACCCGATTACGTACTCCCCGCAGTTGAGTCAGAAAAAGCTACTCATCGTGGCCGCCAGCCGGGATGATGTGGTGCCGCCTGCCGCCGCGAAGGCCCTGTGGCAAGCGACCGGTCGCCAGAAGATCGTGTGGTACGACGCAACTCACGTGAGTGCGGCCCTGCACCTGCTGCCCATGATGCGTGTGGTGCTGGAGCACATCAAGGGCTGAGGCTTCCGCGTCGACGAAGTCGCGGTGATTTCGTCATCCTGATTCTCCTCGAGGCTCATTCATGAAACTCCTTCTCTCCGTGCTTGTTCTCGCCATTTCGCTTGCCGCCTTTGCTGCGAATCCGCCGAAGTCGGACCCGGCACGACTCAATCGAATCAAGGCGGCAAAGGCGGTTCCGGTGACGACGCCGACGCCTTACAACACTCCCGAAGCGGATGCGATCGTTTCGGGCCTGGAGATCTTCCCGCAGGACAATCCCTGGAACACGATCATCGAAGACTGGCCCGTTCACCCGAACTCGAAGAAGATCATCGCGTCGATCGGTGCCGAGAAACCGCTGCGATACAACTCCGACATGACCTATGTGCTCGTGCCGCCGGGCCAGAAGAACGTCGATCTCGTCTCCGTTCATTACAAGGACGAATCGGACCGCGGGCCGTTTCCCATCCCGGACAACGTCCCCATCGAGGGCTGGCCTGCGGACTTCCAGCGAAATCCGAAGACGAAGGATCTGACGCTCGACGACATGCAGCGCGACAAGCTGAACCAGAACTCCGATCGTCATGCATCGGTCGTGGACCCTGCTGCGAAGAAGCTATACGAGTTCTACCAGTTGAAGAAGACCGACGCGGGCTGGCAGGCGTCGCAGGCCTCGGTCTTCGATTTGACGTCGAACAAGCTGCGCCCGGACGGCTGGACCTCGTCGGACGCCGCGGGGCTGCCGATCTTCCCGGCGATCATTCGGTACGACGAATTGAAGCGGGGCATGGTCGATCATGCGATGCGATTCACCGTCCGCCGCAGCCGACGGGCTTACGTTTACCCGGCGACTCACTATGCCAGCCGGCTCAAGGATGAGGATCTGCCGCGGATGGGCGAGCGTTTTCGCCTTCGCGCGGACTACGACATCTCGAAGCATTCGCCCGAGGTGCAGGCGATTTTGAAGGGCTTGAAGACTTACGGAATGTACATGGCGGACAACGGCCAGGACTGGGGCATGTCCTGCTCCGCGGACCCGCGAATCCCCGTGCTGCACGAGGAACTCCGCAAGATCAAGGGCTCGGACTTCGTGGTGGTGACGGCCCCCGAGGGGTACGTGCCGCCGAGGTGAGCGGGCGTGGTCGCAGGGCACTCGCACCGCGAGTGCTCCTGATCGGAGACATTGCGCGGCCTTCAGGAAACACTTCTCCATCTCGCTGACGCCGACGTCGGCCCTCGCTGGCGTGTCGCGCTGGTCGGCGAAGACTCGCCACTCTCCTCAAGCGACCGACTCCATTCAAGATTTGCTGTCCGACGATGCGAATCCGTCGAGGTTATGGATTCATAATTGCCTGCCATCAATGATCTTATGGAATCGGAATCGGAACATCTTGCGTTCCTACGTTCGCACAGTACAATTGCTTGAGTCAAGTGATTCAAACAGTCGATTGGAACAACTGTTGTGAGCGACGAAACTCTTCCGGATAACACGATTCAACCTCGACAGCGGCTCCTGGAGACCGCTCTGGTCGAGTTCGCGGACAACGGCTTCGATGCCACGTCCGTGAGGGACATCTGCAAGAAGGCGGGAATGAACATCGCTTCGGTGAATTACTACTTCCGCGACAAGGAAGCGCTGTACATCGAGGCGGTCCGGCACGCTCACACCTGTAGCACGCGACCGCTGCCCGAGGTGCCTCCGGGAATGCCGCCACGGGAACAACTGGTGCAGTTCATTCGGCTCATGGCGTTGCAAATGCACGCCCCGGCGAGCCCGGCTTCGATGAAGCTCATGATGCGTGAGATGGCTCATCCCGGGAAAGCCGGGCACGTGATCGTCAACGAGTTCATTCGCCCCATGGCGTTCCATCTCAGGGACACCATCCGGGCGATGTTCCCCGAGATGCCCGAATCACGACGGCTGATGATCGGCTTCAGTATTTTCGGCCAGTTGCTCTTTTATCGCCAGAACCGGCCCGTCGCGGAACTCATCTTCAGCCGTGAAGAAGTCGAGGCCTTGACGGTCGAGATGGTGACGGAGCACGTGACGAACTTCACCCTACGGGCCCTGGGAGTCGAACGATGAACTGGGTCGCACTCAAAATGCTGACCGGCGACACCGTGAAGTATCTCGGTATCGTCTTCGGCGTCACCTTTGCTGCCTTGCTGATGGCTCAGCAAAGCTCGATCTTCTGCGGACTGATGCGGAACACGACCTCACAGATTCGCGACGTTGAAGGGGCGGATGTTTGGGTGATGGATGCGAACGTCCAGTTCGTCGACGACACCAAGCCGATGAGTGAAAACGAGCTTTACCGCGTCCGCGGCGTCCCTGGCGTCGAGTGGGCGGTGCGGCTGTACAAGGGCCTCGCCCGTGCTCGCCTGGCGGATGGGAACTTCCAACAGGTCATCACTCTCGGGCTGGACGACGCCACGCTTGTCGGCGCTCCGCGGGAGGACCGCATCCTCCATGGCAGCCTTGGCGACCTTCGCAAGCCGGATGCGGTGATGATAGACGAATTCGGCTGGCACTATCTCTTTGGCCAGGAACCGTTCGTGCCGGGGAAGGTGCTGGAGATGAACGACAAGCGGGCCGTCATCGTCGGCCTGTGCAAGTGCAACCCCACGTTCCAGACGTTCCCGATCCTTTACTGCACGTACTCCCAGGCGGTGAAGTTCGTGCCACAGGAACGCAAGACGCTCACCTTCGTGCTCGTCAAGGCGGAGCCTGGCACCAGCCCGGAAGCGCTCTGCCAAACGATCAGCGAACATACGGGGCTCTGTGCTCGAACGAACGATCAGTTCTTCTGGAGCACCATCAACTATTACATGGAACGCACCGGCATCCCCATCAACTTTGGCATCACCGTGATGCTGGGCTTCGTGGTCGGTTGTGCGATCGCGGGGCAGACGTTTTACCTCTTCACGATCGAGAACATCAAGCAGTTCGGGGCTCTCAAGGCGATGGGCGTGTCAAACCCCCGACTCATCGGCATGATCCTGCTACAAGCCCTCGTGGTGGGAGCCCTTGGCTACGGCCTGGGCATCGGCGGTGCCGCGGCCTTCGGGTACGTCTTCACCAAGCTTGTGACCTCGGCGCCCCCCGCGTTCTATTTCGGCTGGCCGATCCTTGTGCTCACCGCGGGGGCGGTCGCCATCATCATCGTGCTGGCCAGCCTGATGAGCATGAAACGTGTGCTGTTCCTCGAAGCCGGCGTGGTGTTCCGATGACCGAACCGCGAGGAGGAGAAGCCCGATGATTGCGACACTCGACAGCACGCCCCGAGCGACGCCGACACCCTCCGGGTCGGCCATTGTGCTGCGGGACGTCCGCAAGGAGTTCGGCACCGGTGATGCCAAGACGATCGCCATGCGGGATGTGAACCTCGAACTTCCTTACGGCGAACTCGTCTTGCTCGTGGGCCCGTCCGGTTGCGGGAAGACGACGCTGATCTCGGTCGTCGCGGGATTGCTCGATCCCACCGCCGGGGAGGTTGAGGTGCTTGGTGAAAATCTGACTCGGATGGGCGGCGGGCGAAAGGTTCGCTTCCGTGGGAAGAACATCGGCTTCGTCTTCCAGCAGTACAACCTGCTCCCCGCGCTCAACGCGGTCGAGAACGCCTGCGTGCCCTTGCTCATTGCCGGCTGGGATCGCCGAAAGGCGTTGAAGAAGGCGGCGGAACTCCTCGTTGCGGTCGGTCTTGGGTCGCGGTTGAAGTCGTACCCGCATCAACTCAGCGGCGGGCAGCAGCAGCGAGTGGCGATCGCGAGGGCCTTGGTGCACGACCCGAAACTGCTGGTCTGCGACGAGCCGACGGCGGCCCTGGATGCCGCGAGCGGGCGAACGGTGATGGAACTGATTCGCAGCGTTTCGGTGCAGGCCGACCGGGCCGTGATTGTTGTGACGCACGACAGCCGGGTGTACGACTTCGGCGATCGCATCATCGAAATGAGTGACGGCCGGATCGACTCCGTGAAGCGGAAAGATGAAGTGCTTCAGAATCATTGAATGGGTCAGACGAGGGAGATGCATCATGTGGACGCGATATGTTTTGCCCTTCGTGGCGCTGGTGGCGGCGGGCTTCGCTGTCTCGCAAATGCTCGAGGCGCAGCAAAGCCCGCCGCCGGCGAAGCCGCCGATCGAGCCCGCGCACTCGCCTTTCACCAGCCAGCTTGCGGGGTCGGGCATTGTGGAACCTGAGACCGAGAACATCTCGGTGGGCTCGCACCTGCCGGGCGAGGTGGCCCGCGTCTGCGTGAAGGTTGGCGACATGATACAATCCGGCAATCCGCTCTTTCGTATCGATGACCGGCCGTTGAAGGCGGAGCTTGAAGCGCGCCTTGCGAACCTTGCGAACACCCAGGCCCAGTTAGAGAAGCTCCGAAGCTACCCTCGGCCCGAGGAACTGCCTCCGGCGGAAGCGAAGGTCTCGGAGGCTTCCGCGAACCTGCGGGATCAGGAACTCATGTACGAGCGAACCCAGCGACTTGAACGAACGAAGGCCGTTTCCGAAGAGGAAGTGACGCGACGTGAGATGGGCGTGGCAATCGCCAAGGCCCAGCAGGCCAAGGCGGCCGCGGATCTCAAGCTGCTACTGGCGGGTTCCTGGTCTTACGAACAGAAGGTCGCCGAGGCCGCGGTCGCCATGGCCAGGGCCCAGGTCGAGCAGACGCGAATCGAGCTCGATCGGCTGGAAGTGAAGGCTCCTCGCGACAACTGGGACACCGCAGCCCAGACCACGTTCAAAGTCCTCCAGGTCAATGTTCGCCCTGGCGAGTTCGTTGGCAGCGCACCAGGGACTGCCTTGATCGTGCTGGGCCACATCAGCCAGTTGCATGTGCGAGTCGACATCGACGAGAACGACATCCCGCGATTCAAGCCATCGATGGCGGGCATCGCCAAGCCGCGAGGGAATCCCGGCCAGGAGATCAAGCTGAGCTTCGTGCGTGTCGAGCCTTACGTGATCCCGAAGAAGTCGCTGACGGGCGGCAACACCGAGCGGGTCGACACTCGCGTGCTCCAGGTGATCTACGCCATCAACGGCGACGCCCCGCTGTACGTGGGCCAGCAGGTGGAAGTCTTCTTGAAGACAACACCCTGATCGAAGTGAAGTCGCTCGTCCTCGACCCTCGGCAGCGAAGGTCAAGGACGCGGGGCCAGTAATGATGATTAGATCGCTTCGGTCTCACTGGCTTTGGTCTCGGCGGCGTCTGCTGCGGCCATACCGCGGTTGAAACGAGCCGCCACGGGCAGGAACACGACGGTGACCACGCCCATCGCCAGAGCGAGCCCCGCGAAGTACATGCCCGGCGTCATGTGTGGATAGAGCCGGGTGATCGGTGCGTTGATCAGCAGATTCGCCAGGAACACCACGGCCAGCCAGCAGGCGGTGACGAAGCTTTTCATCGACTGCGGGGCCGCCACGAAGGCCAGTTCGAGCCCCGTCACGGAGATCAGGATCTCCGCCACCGTGAGGATCAGGTACGCCAGCACCTGCCACCACACAGTCACACGCTCGGCAGGCTTCACCCAGTCCACGATTTCCAGCACCACCTTGGGGGCCTCGGCATCCGTCGCTGCCGGGGTTTCTTCCTTCTCCTTGATCGTCAACTGATTGTCGGGGCCCACGGTCAAGCGGCCCGATCCCAGGCGATAATCGCCGGGCTTCAAGTGCGTTTCCAGCGCTCCGGGTGGGTTGAAGATCTTGGCATCGCCGAGGAGGGAGCGTGATTTCTCGAAGTCCACCCGGCCGCGAACCAGCGAGAGACCCTGCCCGTTCGTGAACTGAATGACCCCGTCGGTGAACGTGGCCTTCTTGTTGTTCTCGTTGAAAACCCAGTCGTTGACCGTCAAGACGATCGACCCGGTGAGTTCGACGCGAGCCGCCCCATTATTGGCCGGCACTTTCGCCAGGTTGAGTTCGCTCACAGGGAGAATCACTTCGCCTTCTTTCATCGTGAGCTTGAGAGCCGTCTGCTTCTGGCCGGCGAGGAAACCTGCCAGGCTCATGATGATCATCGCCACGGCGGTGAACATGAAGCCGAGGGTCATCTTCTGCGTGGCCTTCACCTTCCAGCCCCTCTGATTAAGCGTTTTGAAGAGCCAGACGCTGATCGGCACCATCATCACGATGAACACCGGATTGAACGCCTGGATCGCATCCGCGGAGACCGGGAAGCCGAAGAGCGTGCAGTCCATGTACGTGTCGGCGAAGAAGATCCAGGTGCTGGCGGCCTGGTCGAAGATGGCCCAGAAGAACATCACGAGAAGGAAGACGGAACCGATCCGCATCAGTGTCGTTCGCTTCAAGGCACGTTCCGCCTCCTTCTGTTCCGCGGTCACGGCTTTGTACCGCACGGGAAGGCCGGTGATGGTTTTGCCCTCGGGGGGTGCCTCGTCTCCGACAATCATCCGCTCGATCACTTCCTTTGCGTAGAAGCGTTTGCCGAGCGCGAAGATGAAGAGTGCCAGGGCCATGAGCGCTGCGGGGAAGAGGAACGCCTTCTGGTATCCATAGTTCGTTCGCAGCCAGGGCATCGCGAACTGCGAGAGGGCCGCTCCGATGTTGATCGCCATGTAGAACCAGTTGAACGCGCTGGTCCGTAGTTGAGTCTGCCCCGGCCGTTGCTGATCGTACGTGAGGCCCATGAGGGTGGAGATATTCGGCTTGATGACGCCGGACCCCATGGCGAGAAGTGCGAGAGCGCCGAAGACGACGTAACGGTCCTCGATGCCGACGAGATACTGAGCCACGACATACGGAATCGAGAAGCCGACGATCGTCCAGTACTTCCCGAAGTAGTTGTCGGCAATGTACCCGCCGATGAGCGGGAAGAAGTAGCACGCCGCGATGAAGAAGGACATGAACGTGCCCGCATCCGACTTATCGACCCCGAGGCGTTCGGTCATGTAAAGGGCCAGGATCGCACGCATGCCGTAGTAGGAGCATCTCTCGGCAAACTCGCCCCAGAAGAAGAACCAGAACCCTGTCGGATGCCCCGTTGGCACAGGCTTGGCGTCGTCAGTGGCCACGTCGATGGTCCTTTCTCGTGCAGGCAAGATTGGTCAGAGGTGCCCGATCATAACATCCTGACGGCTTGCCATGTTAGACCGTTCTTGAAGTTGCTGGTTCCGAGCTTTAGACGGCGGGTTCGAACAAAGTCGCCCAAACCAAGAGGTCCGAAGGGAATTATGCTCGATCCTTCGTTGGATTCGTTGACCTGACTACACGTTCTGCCCATAATGTTTTCTTACTCCCCCGAACAGGACGTTCGGGTTTCCGGCAAGTCCAGGGACGGTGCGTTCAAATTTTCCTATAGATCGTCCGTCGAAATTTGGACCCGCTCTTGGGGCGGGAATGACACACTCGGCCATGGGACGGCTTCACTTTGGTGAGGGCTGCTCATGATGATAACCCGGCTCTCCCTGTGATTTTGAAGGGTCTTGCGAGACTGATGCCATAAGGACGCGCCACCCACGCGGCCTGAACAGGAGGCTTGCCTCGAAGCGAGCGATCGCGGCTTAATGGCCTGTGCGAGTCGTTGACCGCTTCCAGGATCGGGATCTCTCCGACGGTTGTTCCGGATCTTCGACGGGCCGCATGAGGAGTGGCCCTGATGGATAATGTTCTCATCGGAGCCTGCGTCCTGCTCGCCCTGCTTCTCGGAGTGGGTCTGACCTACGCAGCGCTTCGTCACACCAATCGCACGCCGCCGATTCTGCCGTTCTCCGGCGTTTCGACATCCACCGAGGTGACCGCGGCCGAGGAACGAGCCCGCGAGATTCTGGACAACGCCAATCGCGATGCGGACCAGTTGCGCCGCGAAGCCGAGCTTGGTGCGAAGGACGACGCTTTCCGACGCCGCGAGGAACTTAATCGCGAACTGGAGACCGCACGCGCCGAGGTGCGAGAGCAGGAACGTCGACTCGAGAAGCGCGAGGATTCGATCGATCAGAAACAGAAGAACCTCGCCCGCAAGGAACGGCAACTGGAGCATGTTCAGAAGAAACTCGTCGAACGCCGGGAAGGCCTGGAATCGAAGGGCAAGCAGCTCGATGACATGCTCGACCAGCAGACCAAGACGCTTCTGGACCTTTCCGGCATCTCACGCGATCAGGCCCAGCAGATGCTGCTGAGCCGCATGGAACGCGAACTCTCGGACGAGATCGCCGTCCGGCTTCGCAAGCACGAGGAACTCCTCAAGACGACTGCCGAGGCTCGCTCACGAGAGATTCTGACGACGGCGATTCAGCGTTATGCCTCCGTGCACACCGCGAACAATACGGTGAGCACCGTCGATATTCCCTCGGATGACATGAAGGGCCGGATCATCGGCCGCGAAGGACGCAACATCCGCACCTTCGAGAAGTGCACCGGCGTGGATGTGATCGTGGACGATACGCCCGGCGTCGTCATCGTCTCCGCTTTCGACAACATCCGCCGAGAGACGGCCAGGCTCGCACTCACCAAGCTCATTCAGGATGGCCGAATTCACCCCACTCGCATCGAAGAAGTTGTCGCCGAGACGCAAGCGGAGATGGACGCCCACATCCAGGAACTCGGCAAACAGGCCGTCATCGATGTGGACCTGCCAATGCCCCACGAGAAGATCGTGCAACTGCTCGGCCGGCTCAGGTTCCGCACGAGTTACAGCCAGAACGTGCTCCAGCACAGCGTGGAAGTGGCGCATCTCTGCGGCCTGATGGCGACGGAACTCGGCTTGAACCCCGCCCTCGCCCGACGCTGCGGATTGCTGCACGACGTGGGCAAGGCCGCCGACCACGAGATGGAAGGCGGGCACCCCAAGGTAGGAGCGGAACTCGCCCGCCGCTATGGCGAAACCAGCCCCGAAGTGCTGCACGCGATCGTGGGCCACCACGATGATGTGACGTCCGAGCACCTTTATACGGTCCTCGTCTCGGCCGCGGATGCGATCAGTGCATCACGACCCGGCGCCCGTCGTGAGACTCTCGAGCGTTACGTGAAGCGACTGGAGGAACTCGAAGCGGTCGCCTGTGGCTTCCCCGGCGTGGAGCAGGCGTACGCCATCCAGGCCGGGCGGGAACTTCGCGTGATCGCCAATTCCGCGGCGATGAGTGATAGCGACGCCACCCGCGTGTGCCGGGAGATCGCACGAGCGATCGAGCAGCAATTGAACTACCCCGGCGAGATCAAGGTGACCGTGATCCGCGAGACCCGCGCGATGGAAGTGGCGAAGTGAATCTCCGCATTCTCTTCCTGGGCGATATTGTCGGCCAACCGGGCGTGGCGATCGTCCGCAAGGCGGCGCCGTTGCTTCGCTTGAGGGAGAAGCTGGACGTCATCATCGCCAATGCCGAGAACGCGGCTGGGGGCTCGGGGTTGTCGCCATCGCTTTACCGGCAGATTCGCGCAGCCGGCGTGGATGCGATCACGCTCGGCGATCACATCTACAAGAAATTCGAGATCGCGGAGGTGCTCGAATCGCCGGGCGAACCGATCGTGAAGCCGGCGAACTATCCGCCCAGCGCCCCCGGCCGCGATCATGTCGTCATCACCACGGCGGCCGGAGTGCGACTGGCGGTGATCTCGCTCATGGGCCGCACCTTCCTTCGACCCGTCGATTGCCCCTTCGCGGCGGTGGATCGTGTGCTCGCGGATCTCACGGGCAAGGTGGACGTGATACTCGTGGACATCCACGCCGAGGCGACGGCGGACAAGTATCTGATGGCCCATCACCTTGATGGCCGAGTCTCCGCGGTGCTTGGGACTCACACTCATGTGCCGACGGCGGACGAACAAATCCTGCCCAAAGGAACCGCGTTCCAGTGCGATGTCGGCATGACCGGCCCATACGCGGGCGTACTGGGTCGGCAGATCGATCGTGTCCTCACCACGGTTGTCAGTTTCGTGCCAACCTCGTTCGACGTGGCCCGCGACGATGTGCGACTCGCCGGTGCGATTGTGGAAGTCGACCCTTCCACGGGCCGAGCCTCCGCGATCCAGCGCGTGATGTGGCGTGAAGCCGAGTTCGCCCACCCTCCGAAGAGTTCCTGACGAACGGAACCCTTCTCACGCGGCGGTGGCGTCGGCTTCAAACTTGCGGCTGGGCGGCCAGATTCGCAGCATCGCGATGAGCACCACCAGCGGCACGATTCCGATCGCGGCGAGCACCACCTCATACGAGTTCGTCACCGTCACGATCCAGCCCTCCACGGGGTAGATCATCGCCAGCGAGATGTGGGCCGAGGCCCCCAGGCTGCCGGTCACTTTTCCCTGGTGCTTCGAGGAGAGTTCCTGCGACAGGGCGAAATACGTCGGAAATAGGCCGAGGGCTCCAAACGCGAGCAGGGCCAGTACGACCTTCAGCAACCACTTGTCATAGATGAACGGCACCGCCAGCGTCAGCAGGGCGAGCAGCGCACAGAGCGAGAAGGCCACCAGCCGGCTGCGATGGACGCCCAGGCCCCACCTCGCCAGGGCCAGCGACAGCAGGCCGACGGTCCAGGAGCCGACGTCGGCGGCGAGGTAATACTTCCACATGAAGCCGTTCATCTCGGCCTCGGAGAAGCTCCGCTGCTCCTGAAGAAACAACGGCAGCCAGGTGCGGTAGCCGTGCCAGGTGATGTTGATGGCGATCACCATGCCGAGCAACAGCCAGTATCGCGGGTCGCGAAACACCGCCGTGAAGCGGGACGACTTCGCCTCCGCCTCGGTGGGCGGGGCCGCGGCGGCATCGACGGTCGGCTTCGGGGCGACGAGCTTCCCCGGCACGGTGAAGAACCACAGCAGCACCCACACGAGGCCGAACGAGCCGATCAGGCGGAAGGGATACTGCCAGGTGTTCGCCGGGGCATCCGCGACAGCGGCATACGACCCGCCGACGACGCCCATGACAGCGTTCCGCTGCGGTTCCCCCGGGTCGAAATAGATGAGCAGAATCGGGATGAGCAGCGGCGTGAGCACGGCCCCCAGCGCGGTGCCGCTCTGGAAGAGCGAGTTGCCGAAAGATCGTTCCTCCGGGGGCAGCACAGTGCGAGTGGTGCGAATGCCGCAGGGCCAGTTGCCCGCTTCAAAGAAACCCAGCATGCACCGGCAGGCGAGCAGGGCCAAGAAGGTGGAGGCGAAGCCCGTGAGGACACCGGCTGCGGACCAACCGAGGACCATGATCGGGTAAATCCAGCGGACATTGAAGCGGTCGACAATGAAGCCGGTGGCGATGGCGCCGAATGCGAACGCGAAGGAGAAAATGCTTTCGAGGAGGCTATACTCGAAGTTGCCGATGCCAAGGGACATCTTGATCCGGTAGGCCGTCTGGTTCAGGGCCATCCGGTCCATATAGTTGATGACGGTCGCCAGGAAGAGCAGGCCGCAAACCCACCAGCGGAGTGGCGAACGGCGCTGCGGGGGAGAGTTGGCGTCGGCTTGGCTCATGGCGGCTCGCGGGGAGTGCGGTTCGGTTTCGACACGATACCCGCACTGAGACGCCACCGCTACCCTTGCTTCGATCTCGATGGGAATTCGTGGGACGGGCGGAAAGCCTGTTCCACGAAAGAGGCATCTCCAGGAGCTTCCATGAAACCGATCGGCAATCACAACTCCCCGATCCATCCGCTGGCGATCTCGGCATTCTTGACGGCGGTCGTCGCGATCGTGCTTGCTCTGTTCGGCTCTGTCGCGGCCGAGAAGCGGATCGCCAACAGCCCACTGAACCAGGCCCGGGGTGAATCAAGCCAGGAAATGGCCGCCGAGGGGAAAACCGTGGGGATCGTGGCGTTCGTCGTGCCGTTCATCCTCGGCCTCGCGGCCACGTTCGCGGGCGGACACGGCATGCGGCGAATCGAACGAGCCCAGGGCCGTTATCGCGGCGACGCCCTCGGCTTCTTCGCGATCCTGATCGGCGGACTCGCGGCGGTCATCGGGGCCTGCATGATGCTCGCCCTCTATCTCTGGCCGCTCATTCCCGCGTACGACACGATGTTACGAGAACCTGCCAGGATCCCATCAGAAGCTTACGCGCACTTCCCCAGGGCCTCGGTGCCGGTGATCAATCGGCAGCGATGCTCCTCGTTCTTGCGGAACCAGGCGGCGACCAGCAGCACACTATCCACGACCTTCGCCGCGATGACGGCCGAGATCGGCGCGTCCGTGAAGGTGGCCTTCAGGGCCGCCCGCGTTCGCCGACGCTGGGCCGCGTTCCGAGGCGCGAGCACGACATGCTGAACCTGCCCGCGGTGGATCAAGTACCAGCGTTCCTGCCCATCGTGACCTTCGAGGGGGTAGATAAACGAGTGCTGGTGCCGGGCCTTCCGCAAGAGCGATAGCCGGGCATCGAGCCACTCGAAGGCGGCGAGTCGATCGCGAAGAGCCATCGCTTTCTCGAACTGGAACTCGTTGGCGGCCTCGAGCATCAAGGCTCGAATGGTGGCAAGGATCGTGGCGCTTCGCCCATCGAGAAAGGACTTCGCACCGCGAACGCCCGCTCCGTAGTCCTTCCGCGAACAGGCTCCGACACAGGGACCGGCGCAGGTGGCCAGTTCAAAGCGCAGACAGCCTGGCGAGCGATCCGTCGGAAAGATCTCCGGCTGATCCGTGAACGAGAGCGGCACCGTGCTGGGGCAGTCGCGGAGTTTGAACCAATCGTTGATCCTGCGAACCGCGTCCTCGGAGCGTGTCCGTGCCATCAAGGGGCCATACACCCCGAGTTCCTTTCCCGTCGGCTCGCGAGCGATGTACGCATACGGAGCGGGCGTCTTCCCCAGGCACACATAGTGGTAGCGAGCGTTGCCCGGCTGGCCCATCACGTTGAACTTCGGGCGAAACTGCTGGATCAGTTCGAGTTCGCGAAGCAGGGCCGAGAACTCGTCCGCGGTTTGCTCCCAGACCAGATAGCGTGTCTGCCCGAGGATTCGCCCGGCCTTGGGATCCCGGCTCTTGACGCGGAAGTAGCTGAGCAGGCGAGCCCGCAGGCACTTCGCCTTGCCGACGTAGATAAGCCGGCCGCTGCGGTCGTACATGCCATACACGCCCGGGATGCGTGGAGCGTGGTCCTTCACGCCGCGGAGCAGTTTGGACAACTGCCCGGTACGAATACCCTGGGCGACGAGCGCATCCTCGGCGGCGCGGAATCGGCTGGGGCCGAAGCCTTCAAAGGGTTCCGCGGGGAAGAGCGGGCGAGTGATCCCGTCCTGGGTCGGCCGCTTCATGCGACTCTCGCGTGGTCTCGGGCAAGCGGGGGAGCATCCGCGAATGTATCCGATTCCCGGAGCTGTTCAAGGCGCACTGGTGCGAAGCACGAATCCTCGGCCGCGAACGTACGACGTGGCTCGTAATGACGCAGAACGGAACGAGTCGAGGCGGTGAAGCGAGATTTGCTACGTGGTAAGCCGCTTCACCAGCATCGTTGCATAGCTGCCGCGGGGCAGTTCAAATCGCAAGAGGACCTTACGCTTTCCGGCGTGAAGCTCATCCGCCTCGTCCGAGAACTGCAATCCCTGGGGCCGAACACACGCCGGGCGGTCGCCTTTGGAGAAGAACGGCTTCTGCAACCCTTTGATGCGAAGCTCCGGCAGCGTCAGGCCTTCCTCGCGGAGCACTTCCTCGATCAGGGCCGCCCACTCTTCGCCGGGTGCCGGCTTCATTCGGGCCGACGGCAATGGCAGCACCAGGGAGTTCCAGCGTTCCCGCCACTCCAAGGAGACTCGAATCGGTGCGGGGAGCATCGCCAGCTTCGTCTCCAGCTTCGCGAGGTCCGCCGATGGCAGGTTCCGCGTCAGCCAAAGGGCCAGCATTCGGTTCCACAGGTCGCTCTGATACGCCGACAGGTAAAGCCCCTGCAACTCCGGCCGCAAGCGAGCCACCGCCCCTTTGAAGTCCGTCGGGTGCGTGGCGAGGTAATCGACCAGGCTTCGCGCATGGCTCTTCGGCAGCAACGCCTTGCAAGCGGGCCACTCCGCCCAGTGCTCGCGAAGGATCGCCTTGACCTTCTTCTCTTCGGCCCGATCGAATTCGTAAGGAGCCGCCAGGGCCAGCCAGAGGGCTCGCTCGAATCTCCCGTGCACCATCTCCTTGGCGATAAATTCCCGCTCTTGACCGACGGAGCCGAAGCGCTGATCGTCGAAATAGTTTGGCAGCCCCGCCTCGGCGACTTCGCCCAGCGCGGCCCGGGCCTGCACCACGCCGTCACTCGACAGGCTGCGCAGCGTGATCGTGAACCGGTTGGCGCGGATGCCCCAGGCGGAGAACGCCTCGGTGCACTGGCCGAGATGTGTCACCACGATCCGCTCGTGGTTCAGGTTCCGGTTCGGGCCGCGGTAGATGGTGAAGTGCTGCGAGGTGACGGCATGTCGATCCTTCAAGCCGCCGTAGGACAGGCGTTGCGAGTCAATTCCCCAGCGGCGACGCACGGCAGCCAGGGCGTCCGTTGTGGTCCAGCCGGTTTTATCGAGACGGTAGAGTGCGTAGACGCCTGAAGTGCCCGGGTGAACATCCGACAGTTCTTCGACCTGGAAGTCCTCCGGCCGCTGCTTTAGTTTCATGGCCAGGGGAGAAGAAGGAGAAGTAGCGGAGGTGAGATTCGACGCACCAATAAAAAAAGGCCGAGAGGGATGGAAAGGAAGCCGTCGCCCAGTCAGCTTCAATCCCTGTCACCTCTCGACCTCACAAGAATAATAGGCGACCACCTTCGGACTGGACAAGAGTCGTGGGCGATTTTCTCGGGAATAGGGGACGGCGACACCCACTGGCTTGAGCTCATGAGAAAGACTGGCGTGAAGGACAAACAATGACCCCGGTCGGTTCACGCCCAGCGGTTCAAAAGCAGTCCGATCCGGGTTGTTCCGAGGCTTGCCGAAACCAACTCGCAAGGAGTTCCTCGTCGAGAGGATCGCCTTCGATGATGTGAAAGTAGCGCGTGCCCTCGTTCTTCGAGGCGACCGGGGGAGAGGTTGCAGGGACGTGCCTTTGAAGAAGGCGACTTTGACGTACTTCGTGATGCAATGCAGGCCAAGGAACCAGCCCCGGCCCTCGATGCCATAGAAGGGCGAGTTCCACCTCATCGCCTTTTGCACGGCGGGGACGGTTCGCACGATGAGCGCGTCGAGGCGGCGTCCGACGTCCTGCTTCCAGCCCGGCATGGCCGCGATGTAGGCCCTCACAGGGGCGTCGCCGTCGGCCTTGGCGATCTGAGGGTTGCCTCCCGAAAGGAGGACGGGCTTGGCGGGCTTGCGCGCAGGTGACTTCGGTGCCGTCTTCGCTGATCTGGGCGCTTTCGCGACGGCGCGCTGGGCCGAGGCCTCCGGTGCGACTTTCGCCGACTTCTTGGTCCTCTCACTGGCCATGGTGTTCACTCTGGTGTTGAAGTCAACGAACGAGGCTCGGCATTCCGCAGGCTCGGTCAGCTAACTCTGAGGCCCACCGCCAGCGGAATACGACGAGAGCCATTGTGGCCATCGATCCGGACAAGTTCAACCTCGTGCGTCTCATTTCGCGGACCATGCCAGGGAACGAAAAAAGGCCGGCCGGCTATGGCACGAATGCCGCGGCCGACCAGCCTTTACACGCCGCGAGTTCCGGCTCGCGGCGAGCCTCTTCTCTTCCAGCCCCATCGTTTCCTAGGTGCCAGTCAAGACATGATACCTAATGCAACCTGCGTGCCAGTCTCCGAAAGAGCTCCAGTGGCCCCTTCGATCCCCCCTGCCGATGCGATTGAACCGTCAAGGGGAAAATTCTGCCGATCCCAGAAGGGAGAAGGCTGTAGTTTTTACAACCGACCTCCCCTTCTGAGCAGAAAGTGCATGACGGCGGCTGGTCCCTGGATTGTCGAACGCTGACGCAGTTCCGTCGGCCAAGGGCAGAAATCCTGGCACGATCGTCACTTCTTCCGCTTCCACCGATAGCCAGCCGCGGCCATCAGGCCACTGAGGCCGACGATCAGCGAGGAAGGCTCAGGCGTGTCGCAGGAGGACCGGGGATTATCATGGCAGCCGCAGGGATCCGGTGGCGGGGGCGGTACGACCACCGGCGGGGGCGACACTGGCGGGACCACCACCACGGGCGGGTTCACCGGGGGGTCGACCACCACCACCGTTGGCGGGCTGGCCCCCCCCTGATTGTTCACGGGAGGGAAAAACGCCTTGGTCACTGGGCACCACACGGTGAAGGGCATGGCCGTCAGCGTGATCGTGGCCAGGGCGGGAACAGTCTTCTTCCAACGCGAACGGCGATTCATCGCAGTCTCCTTCTCCAGGCCACCGGCATTGCAACGATTCCGTGGATTACTTCGGTTGTGAGGAACCCCTGGCTTCAACATTTCGCGCCACCTGCGCCAATTACGGCGACTCTGGCAGTTGTTGCAGCCTGCGGTGCGGCCGTCCGCGATCGGCGGAAGGGACAAATTGTCGATTGCGCCGGCTCTACCGGTCGATCTCGGCGAAGCGCAGGAAGCAGAAACGCGGGCACCGGGGCGATGTTCCGTCGGAATGTGACGCTGTTTCCAAAGGGACTGCCGACGTGATGGTCCGATGCTGAAGAGGAATCTCGGGAGGTAAACGACCCCCGCGAATGGATTCGGGCACTGTCAGGAGGACAGCACCATGAAGAAGCGATTGTTGTTAAGCTGCCTGGGTTTGACACTGGGCCTGAGCAGTCCCTCGGTGCTGGCCCAGAACGCTCCCAAGCGGTCCGCTCAGTTCGGCAGGCCGATCGCGATCCAGGACGCGCCGGCGCCCTCGGAACCGCAGCCTGTTGGAACGGGAGCGGTTGAAGGCTACGATCCCAACGATCCTGGCGTAACCCCTGCCGGGCTCTTCTCTCGGCCTCGCGGCGGGGTGAGCACCTCGCAGCAGTTGCCGCTCACGCCATCGCTTGTGCCCTCGGTGCGGCCACAAGGCGCAGCGCCCGTCGGCACGGGTGCTGTCGGCTCGCCCTGGCCCGCGGGGGCCGTGCCGGGCTATCCCGTCGGCACCACGCAGACCTTCCCGGTGGGCACGGTGCCGGGTTACCCCGCTGGCACGGTGCAGGGGTACCCTGCCGCACCATCGCCCGGTGGCATCGTCACTTACCCTGTATCACCTTCACCCGCTGGCATCCCGGGCTTTGGCACGGTCATTAACTCGATGCCGATGGGAACGCCTGGCTTCCCGACCCAGGCCACGCCCATGCAGATGCCGATAGGCAAGGGGCCCGAGGTGGGTCCCTCGGTGACGGAAGTGCGCGACGGCTCGTCCAGGCCAAAGACTTCCCCCATGGCATCAGGAGCCGCGATCGTTGGCACGCCGATGGCGATGATGTCGGAGGGAGCGGTGCCCTCAATGGAAGATCCGTTCTTCTCGGGCGGCGGGGCCGGGTGCGCGAATGGCCACTGCATGGTTGATCGCCTCAACAGGCTGTTCGGCGGTGGGATCTTTGAACCACGCACCGGGGCCGCTCGCTACTGGATGTCCGCGGAGTATCTCTCGTGGTGGGTGCGGAACACGACCACGCCGATCCTGGCGACCTCGACGGTCACGCCCGGTTCCGATGCGTTCATCGGCCAGGCCGGCACGATCCCCGTCCTCGGCGGCAGCACCCTGGGTGAGAATCCGCTCAATGGCTTTCGCCTCGGCCTGGGCTGGTGGTTCAGCGACTGCCAGACTCATGGGCTGGATGCCCGCATCTTCGTGCTCGGCCAGGGCTCCGCGAACCAGGCGGTGAACTCGGAGACCTTCCCCTTGCTCACCCGGCCCTTCTTCAATCTGAACCAGGCGATCCCGTTCGGCGAAACGGTCGCCTTCCCCGGGTTCGCAGTCGGTGCGGTCGGCGTGAATCTGCAAACGTCGATCTGGGGTGCGGAAGCGAACTACCGCCGCCGTCTGGATTGCGGCCAGTTCCCTTGTGCACGCCTCGATGGGCTCGTCGGCTTCCGGTACTTCAACTTGAAGGACCAGTTAAACATCGACGAGAGCTTCATCCGCAGCGGCACGGCGGTTCCCTCCGTCGGCATCCCGAACGTCGTGGCGGGGCTGGTGCAGGATCAGTTCCGCACGGAGAACAACTTCTATGGCGGTCAGTTCGGTGTGACGGGTGAAGTTCGCCGCGGCCGGTTCTATGTCGATGGGCGTGCGACCGTCGCTCTTGGTTCAACCTTCCAAAGTGCGGAGATCTACGGGGCCCAGAATCTGGTGCTGGCGAACGGCTCGCTGATTCAGTCGCAGGGCGGCCTGCTGACGGCTACGGGGGCGAACATTGGCAAGTTCACGCAGAGTAAGTTCGCGGTGATGCCCGAGGTGGGTGTGAACTTCGGCTACCACATCACGCCTCATCTGCGAGCGTTCGTGGGGTACAACTTCTTGTACCTGAGTAGCGTGCTGCGAGCGGGTGACACGATCGACACGAACCTGGATGTGACGCGAATCCCGAACTTCCCGCTGAACACCCCGCTGGCTCCGCTGCCGGGCACGCCGCGTCCGATGCCGATCTTGAAGACGACCGACTTCGTGGCCCAGGGCATCAACTTCGGAATGGCGTATACCTGGTAAAGAAGCCCGGCGAACCCGAAGCGAAAGCGCCGGGGTGGGGTCTGCAACCACCCGGCGAACCCGAAGGGGTGGGGGTCAGTGGAACACCACCAGCAGTTTGTGGCCGAAGACGATGACCCCGACCGCAGCGGCTGTCAGCCCCACGGTCAGGACAGCGCCGGCGGCGATGTCCAGGCAGCCGACCATGCGGTCTTTGGTCTCGCGGTCCAGGGCTCGAAATAGCGTCTCGATCGCGCTGTTGAACAGTTCGGCGGTGATCACGAGACCGATGCTGAGGAGCACCAGGCACCATTCGTAGTGATTGATCTCGAGCACGAACCCCGTGGTGATCGCCAGGGCCGCGAAGAAGATGTGAACGCTGAAGCTGGAGTGCCCGCGAACGCCAAGCTTCACGCCCCGGAAGGCTTCCTGGAACTTGTCTTTCCAGCGTCGGGGCTTTCGCGGCGGGGTCGAAGGTTCTTCCTCGCGGGGCCATGAGGGGGCCATCGAATCTCCCAGGCGAATTTTCGACTGCATCCGTACATCCTCAAGTCGCCTGGCTGGCGTGGCTATCGCCCTGCGAGTCCGCCGAGTCCGAAGCGGTTCCCCATCGTTGCCGCCACCAGGTTCGGCAGCACCATAAACTGCACCCCGAAGTTGTTCACCAGGGCGTTGTACGTAATGCCGAAGGTGAACGTCAGATCCGCGCCCGTTCGTGTCAAGGATAACGTGTTCGACAGCGCCGACTGCAATCCGAAGTCATAGGTCACCGCGAAGTTCGTGAAGTACTTACGGCTCATCTGGTAGCCGAAGATCGCTGTCACTGCCTTGCTGTTGAGCGGGTCTGTCTGGCGATAGCCCAGGTACACGTTGGTGCGGTCCGGCCGATCAAGATACGCTCCCACGTTCCAGAACCGGCTGCCGGTGTTGTATGGCTCGAACCAGCCGCTCGAGACGAACGACGTGCGATCGCCGACGTTGTACAGGAAGTCGTATTCGAGGAACGACCACGGATTCCCGAAGTTATCCCGGTCCGCGTTCGGAAAAAACGAGCCTGACAGATCGAGGACCGCGAGATCGACGATGTGCTCGAAGCCTGCATAGCCTCGCTTCGTCTGCCACCGTTGGCGGAGATCAAGTTGCAGCACATCGATGGAATCTCGCGAGTCGACGGCCGTGTCCGTCAGTCGGCGGATCGCCATTCGCTGGGGATCGAACTGCTGGCCGAACTGGAGATTCGTGCCACTGGGCCCGGGGTAATAGATCGATTCAAAGACCCGCATGTTCCTGTAACCCTGATCGATGGCATCGTCGTTGAGGCGGTCGAGATACGGTAGATCGGAGTACGGAACGTTCGAGTTCAGATTGCGGTAATTCGCGCTGAGCACGGCCTTGTGATAGATCGAATTCACGTTGAAGATGTCGCTGTGAACATCGTCGTAGAGCCGGGACAGGGGCAGGCTGGTACGGAGTCCGCCGCCGCCGATGAAGCGGCCCTGGGCGTCGCCGGTGAGCGTGTCCGTGTACTGCGTCAGATCGATCTTGGCATACGGCACCACCTTCAGCGGGCCGAGGCCGAAGGGGATGCTCAGTTCCTGATTGAGGTCGAAGCGGCCGGCGTCGATACGCTGGTCTGTCGGCAGCACCGGAAAAGGGTTCTGCTCCGAAGGGCGGGCAAGGAAGTATCCCGCTTCGCCCTGCACGTTGTACGTCAGGAGATCGAAGAACGACTTGCCGATGACCTCGCCGCGAAAGCGTGGCACGGACATCGTCTCGCCGATCCAGGAGCGCCCGAGCTTCGGTTCGAGGAGCCCACTGGCGCCGATGATGCCATCCTGCCAGGTGAGGTAAGCGAAGGTTTCCTGGTTGGCGCCGGTGTCCCACTCGTACTTGTAATATTGTTCGAGGAAGTTCAAATCGCTAACCGCGGCGACCTGGCCCTGGAAGACCCAGTTCGTGTCGATGGTCTCATTGTGCCGCCAGGCGAAGCGGCCGCGGTTGAGCGGCTGTTGGGGCTGCGGCCCGCGATCGCCGCCGAGGATGTCCAGCCCCTTGTCATTGATGCCGTACAGCTTGACGAACCCGTTTCCTCGCGAGGGAAACCGCGGATCGACGTCGCCTTCCGGAGAGAGGCCGGGAAGCTGGTAATCGTAGGTGGTGCCCGCAGCGGGGCCACGATCACTGAGGTAGTCGAGGTTCAGCAGCCAGCGATGCCGAGGCGGGCCTTTGAGCGCCAGCAGTTTGTACATATCCCAGGTGGTGCTGACCTGCGTGCCGAACATGCGGCTCACGCCCAGCCCGATGCCGACGAACGGACCAAGAGGGTCCATGGCGTCCGTCTTCAGGTAAGGAATGTAAAAGACCGGCACGTCCAGCACCTCGACACGCGAGTTCTGCGCCGTCACGATCATCTGCTGCGTCGACGGTAGCGTCTGTCCGGTCGCCAGGTCGCGATACGGGAAGCCAAAGATATTCCTCGGCACCACCTGTTGCGTGTGAAGCGTAAGGTTCGGCATCGTGATCTTCAGCCCCGGATCGGCTGGCAGCTTGCTCGAAAACAGATCCGCGTTCTGAACCTGCCAGTCGTCCACGCCCAGCCGCCAGATCTCCCGGCCGCGCATGTGGACCGAGTCCGGCAGCACCGGTGCGAAAAACTCCAGGTCCGCGTCGAGCGCGATCGCCCGGTTCCGTTCCACGTCGTAGTAAACCTGATCCGCTCGAAGCGTCTGCGAGAGAAAATCCCGTCGGCCTAGCAGGGGCATCGGCTTCATGGTGCGGGTGCGAATCACCACGTTCCCCATCAGGTACAACTCAACTTCCACCTTGCTGCTGGGCCCCGAGGTGAAGCTTGAACCCACATCCACCGAGGCGCCGCGGGTCCAGATCACCGCGTTATCCGTGGCGAACTCGATCTCCACCGGAGGGCCGCCCGGCTGCGGGTATGCGATGCTCACGATCACGCCGCCGGTGATCACCCAGCGCCGCGTCTGCTTGTCCGGCATCAGTTCGCTGGAGAGTTGATACGGCAATCCGTATCGGCGGATGAAGCGGAAGTCCCGCTGCTCCGACTGCGGAATCGGGATCGGCGTTCCCTCGGGAATGATGGGCAGCGGAATGTCGTTCGGCGGCGAACCGATTGGCGGCATCTCCGGCCGCTGATATGCGCGACGTGGCGGCACCGCCGGAGAGGGAGCCATCAAATCATCGGTCGGAGACGGATAAAGTTCCTTGAAGAATCGGGCGGCATCCTCTTGCGGAGCGAACTCCGAACGAGGCGATGCCACCTCCTGGGGAGCCGACTCGAGATCGGGCGGCTGCGGCGTGGGATCGGCCGCCCGAAGCGCAGCCAATCCCGTGAGCAGGCCGAGCAGGGCCGCTCCTACCATCAACCGGTCTCGAGTCACACCTCGGACCACTGCGCCTCCGTCGAAGGGCATTGCCAGCACGTCCCCCGGGCTGACGATACCTTCAGGAATCTTTCGCCAATGGAGTCAAGGACGGCGGACTATAGTCCCATGGCAAAGAGAATCAAGGCGAGTAGCGAGGGGAGCCGAAGCAAGTTGCGTCGCCGCCAAGCGTTTAGGCGCCTGGCTTCTCTGACTTCTGCCACTTCCCTCGTCACCCGCGACTCGCCACTTCTCCTACAATTCCCCGAATGAGCCATCTCGCGAAACAGGCCCGCACGATCTGGGACTCGGCCGTGGACGCGGTGCGTGCCGAGCCGTTGACGATTCAGTCGCTATCCGACCGGAGTGATGCGGCGATTGCGGCTCTTCGCTCGGCGCCGAGATTGCTCGTCGTGGGGGCGGGCAAGGCTGGCTCGGCGATGGCTGCCGGGGTGGAGGCCGCGTTTGCGGATCGGCTCGATCGACTCGAAGGCGTGGTGAACGTCCCCGAGGGAACGGAGCGTCCGCTTCGTCGGATTCGCCTACATCCTGCACGGCCCGCGGGAATGAATGAGCCCACGGCCGCGGGTGTGAATGGTGCCGAGGAGATGCTAAGGCTGATGCGTTCCGCCGGGCCGGAGGACGCGGTGATCGGCCTGCTTTCCGGCGGCGGCTCGGCCTTGTTGCCGGCTCCGGTCGAGGGTGTCTCACTCGAGGACAAACAGAACCTGACCAAGCTGCTGCATCGCAGTGGAGCGACCATCCAGGAGATGAACGCCGTCCGCAAGCACCTCTCGCGAGTGAAGGGGGGGCGGCTGGCGGAAGCGTTCCACGGCCGACGGATGCTGAGCCTGATCATCTCGGATGTCGTCGGCGATCCCCTGGATGTGATCGCGTCCGGGCCGTCCTCGGCGGATCCCACGACTTTCGCGGAAGCTCTGGCGGTGCTGGATCGTTATGCCCTCCGCAGCCGGGCGCCGGCTTCGGTCCTTGCCCATCTCGAGCGCGGCCAGCGAGGCGAGATTGACGAGACGCCGAAGAGCATGGACGCCCGGATCGTGAATCGTGTTGTCGGGAGTAATGCCGTCGCCCTGGCCGCGGCGGAGTCGAAGGCCTCGGAACTTGGCTACCGGGTGCTCAACCTTGGCTCGTTCATCGAGGGCGAGACTCGCGAAGTGGCCACCGCGATTGCAGGCATCGTTCGCAGCATTCGCACAACCGGCCGGCCCGTTTCCGCTCCGGCCTGTGTGCTCCTGGGTGGCGAGACGACTGTCACCCTCGGCGATCACAGCGGCCGGGGCGGGCGAAATCAGGAGTTCGTGCTCGCGGTGCTCGCCAAGCTTGGCCAGGAGGGGATGCGAAACATCGCCATCCTCAGTGGCGGCACGGACGGCGAGGATGGCCCCACCGACGCTGCGGGGGCCGTCGCCGAGGAGGGCACCTTCGGACGCATCGCTTCGCATGGCCTTTCGATCGAGGAACACCTTCGCCGGCACGACGCGTATCCGCTATTTGACGCGGTCGACGGACTCGTCCGCACCGGGCTGACACAAACGAACGTTATGGATGTCCGCGTGATTCTGATGACGTGAGCGCATTCCACTCGGCAGAGACACAAGGCCGAATCAAGTCGCAGCCCTCTCCGCGGCGGCCGGACTCGTGAGATCGCTCCCCAGGCGAAACCGCGGCAAGCGATCCCTCACGAGCAATCGCTCGCGGGCCACATCGACCGCCCGGCGGAAACGGTATCGCTTCAGCAAATCCCCCAGGCGTGCCACCGTCTTCGACATGCCGACGTAGGTTCGCCAGCGTGAGAAACGCTTCAAGGGTAGTCGCGGCTGGTCGGGATCAAACTCCCACGGGTGGAAATAGAGCATGCCCACGGCGTCCGGTCCGCTGTGGGCAATTTGATGCAGCCCCGCTCGCATCACAAAGGGCGGGAAGAGACGGAAGTATCCGCCGCCGGCCACGGGCAGGTTCTGGCCCATGATGCGATAAGTCGCAGGGGGAAGCTCGAGGATTTCGCTTCGTTCCCCCGCCAGCATGAACGGCCCGCGCGGCGCGGTGGGCACGCCATAGCGATCGTGACGGACCGGGAAGATGGAACTGTCGTAAAGGAAGCCGCAATCCGCCAGCACATCGACAGCCCAGGCGGTCTCGCGCATCAGGCTGAAGGTGGGGGCACGGAAGCCGACGACCGCTTCGCCGCAGGCCTGTTCGAGGGCGACTTTGCTTTGGATCAGGTCGTCGCGGAATGATTCCGGCGTGAAGCGGTGGATCCGGCGATGGTCAAAGCTATGCGACCCGATCTCGTGGCCAGCGGCGTGGATGTCCCGCACCAGCTTGGGCCGCTGGATTGCAATCTCGCCGACGATGTAGAAACTGGCGGTCACCTTGGCTTCGGCGAGTTTATCGAGAAGGCGGCGCGTGGTGTCTTCCATCCTCAGAGCGTAGTTGTCGCGCATCGCCTGGGAGCAGTCGAGCCCCGCGGCGGCTTCGATGCGGTGATGTTCTTCGATGTCGAAGCTCATGACGGCAGCGAAGGATCTTGGTGAATCCTTCATGAAGCGATTCCTTGCTCGTGTCGAAACGGATCCTGGGGCACAGTCGGTAGAGCCTACATGTGGCTCGGCTTCACCCGATCGTGGAGAAGCTGAACGAACTGTTCCAACAGATCAAGGTACTCGGTGGCGGCGATCTCTCGCACCTGGCAGAGGAGGGTTCGGCGGCGCTCGATCACGTCCACGCAGCGTTCGACGCCGAGCTTGTCCAGCGGGCCGCCGACGGCTTGCATGTCCAGGAGTTCCTGGACTTCATTCGCCTCGAAGGTGGAGGCGCGATCCTTGTTGCGTTCGAGCCAACTCACCAGGGTGGGAAGGGCGGCGCGTTCGTAAAGGAGCTTGAGAGCTTCGTCGTCTGCAGGGGGCCGCCCGTGCATTCGCATCAGCAGGCGTTCGAGGGGCAGGTTGCGGAGTTCGCTGACGGTGAGCCCGAGGGCTTCCGCACACTGGCTGACCGTGGCGTTGCGGAGGCGGCGTTTCGGGCCGCCGTGGAGAATCTGACGGATCGTGTGGCGATTCAAGTTGGAGATGCGTGCGAAATCTTCCTGGTTCCAGCCGCGCTCCTCGACGAGGCGCGCAATCTTATTGGCCAGTTCCGCTCCGGAACCGGGTGTCGGCGTAGTCATCATGGTCCCCCGCGCGATCCGCTTCGATCTGTTAGTGACATGTTAATGGCGATGCGCGTCGGTGGAAGATGGAAGGTGGCGAGAGAGGGGAAAAAGAAACGGCAGCTCCGCCGCGGGTGGCGAAACTGCCGTGAGGTCTGGCCGCCGGGGTGGTGGCGATCAGAACGGGTTGGTGGTGCCGGAAAGCCGCGGGCCGGAGACCGGCGTCACCGGAGCCGTGGGAATCGGCAGGATGATGCTGGTGGTCTTCGGGGTCGCGGGCTTCGGGGTCGCGGGCTTCGGCATTTCCTTCGGGGCGTCCGCAGGCGCGGCCGGGGCCGTCGCGGGTGCACCGGGGGTCGCGCAACCGCTCGTGGCGGCGACGCTGGTTTCGCAGGTGTCGCAGCCCTTGCTCTTGTGACCACCCAGCCCACCGAGCTTGGCCTTGAGCTTGTCAAGGAAGCCGGCCTTGTGGCCGCCGCAAGGATCCGCACAGGTGTCGCAGGGAGCCGGCACCGCGCAAGGAGCGGGGGCCGGGGCCGGCGGGGCGGTGCAAGTCTCGCAGGTTTCGCAACCCTTGCTCTTGTGCCCGCCGACGGATTTGAACTTCGCCTTGAGGCGATCGAGTAAACCGGCTTTGCCGCAGCCGTTGCACTCCGCCACGGGGGCGGCGCAATCGGTACAGCCTGCCACGATCACCGCGGGAGCGGGGGCAACCGCTTGCGGTGCCGCGTCCGCTCCGGCCATCCAGGCCGATGTCATCAACAGAAGCGCAGCATTCACAGTGAAAACCTCCTCAGGAGTGAGATTCCGTTGCGGTTCCTTGGCTTTGGGACGGCCAACGCGGCCAGTCCGGGCCTACCTCCGCTCCGATTCCAACATGTGCCCTCAACCGCCCCCCGTGGGTCCGTGCGAAGGTGGCTGAGGCATCGCACCACAGTTGAGGATCGACGGCCCAGAGCCGTGAGATGAAACTCCCTGAGTCGAACTTTGAGAAAAATCCTCGAACGTCCTTCGATTGCACTGGTCTTGATACGAGCACCCGTCAGGGTGCCTTTCCCGGTGCGCGAGGCGACCAAATCTAGGAAGACTTCGCCCCCTGTTCCTCCTATGACGACCAACACGATCGTGAGGCGGCAAGGATGTGCGGAGCAAAGTTTCCCCTCGCATCCGCCGGCGGGATGGCCTCACTTTCCCATGCGGTCGCCAGCCCTCTCGAGTCATCGTGATTTCAGGAAGTCTCATGCCTTCGGCCCGCAAAACCTGGCACCTACTGCCGCACGATCGCGAGGCCATCACGCGCCTGGCCGCGGCCGTCGGCGGGTCCATGGTCGTCGCCCAACTTGTGCGGAACAGGGGTATCACCGATCCCGCCGCGGCCAAGCGATTCCTGGACGCTTCCCTGAGCGGCCTGCATCCGCCGCAACTTCTTCCCGGAGTGCCTGAGGCCGCCGAGCGCATTGCGAAGGCCGCAGCCGACGGGCGGAAAATCTGCATCTTCGGCGACTACGACACTGACGGCGTCACCGGAACGGCGATCCTGGTGCTGCTTCTCGCGAAACTCGGCGCCGATGTGCAGTTCCACATTCCCCTGCGAGTCGGCGATGGCTACGGTCTGAACTCGGAGAAGCTTCGCAAGCTCTCGGCCGCGGGCGTGTCGCTTGTCGTCTCCGTGGACTGTGGGATCACGGCCGTGGCGGAAGCCGAGGAGGCCCGCAGGCTCGGACTCGAACTTATCATCACCGATCACCACGAGTTCAAAGCTCAACTCCCCAACGCGGACGTGCTCGTGCATCCGCGGCTGGCAGGCGGGGCGTATCCGTTCGATGGACTCTCGGGAGCAGGCGTCGCGCTCAAGCTGGCCTGGGCGATCGCTCAGCGAGTCAGCCGTAGCGAGAAGGTACTGCCGGAGTTTCGCGAACTCCTGCTCGATGCCGTGGGGCTCGCGGCGCTCGGCCTTGTGGCGGATGTGGTACCGCTTCTCGATGAGAATCGCATCCTCGTTCGCCATGGGTTGCAGCGAATCCGCGAGAAGCCTTCGCTGGGGCTCAGTGCCCTGATCGAAGCCGCGGGGATCGCCAAGAATGGCGAGATTCGCGCCGAGGATGTCAGCTTTAAACTGGCTCCACGAATCAACGCCGCGGGCCGGCTGGACTGCGCGCAACTTGTGGTGGAACTGCTGACGACTCGCAACCCGGAGCGGGCGAAGGAACTGGCCGCGTATCTGGAAACGCTGAATTCCCAGCGTCAAACGCTCGAACGCCGGGCGACCAAACAGGCTCGAGAGATTCTCGAGGCTCATGTCGGCGAGTTCCCGGCCGGAATCGTGCTCGGCTCACGCGAGTGGCACCCTGGCGTCATCGGCATCGTCGCCGGCCGACTGGCCGAGCAGTACGGGCGGCCCGTGCTGCTGGCGGCGCTTCGCGATGGCGAACCGGCCCTCGGCTCCGGGCGATCGGTGCTGGGCTTCGCCCTCCACGAGGCCCTGCAAGCGTGTGGCGAGCATCTCATCACTCACGGCGGTCACGCTGCCGCGGCTGGGTTCAAGCTCGAGGCCGAGAAGTTCGATCTCCTCCGCGTCGCATTTGACGCCGAGGTCCGTCGGACTTTTCCGGGCGGCCCGCCTTCACCGCGGTTAGTGCTCGACGCCGAAGTTCCGCTCACCGCACTCACGACCGGGCTGCTCCGCGAGATCGACAAGCTCGAACCGTATGGCGCCTCGAATCCCCGACCCAAATTCCTCGCCAGCGATCTCACGGTGGTGGAGGGCTCCGCCAAGCCGATGGGCGAAGGCCAGCATCATCTGAATTTCCGTGTCCGCCAGGGGAGCACGAAGATGCGAGCGGTCGCCTTCGGGATGGGGGACCGGCTGGAGGAATTGATGTCCGCGGGAGGGGCGTGCTGTCTCGCTTTCACACCCCAGTTGAACGTCTGGGAAGACCGACGCAACGTGGAGATTCACGTCCTCGACTTACGCGCCGGCCGGCAGGCGGAACTGGTGTAACGGCTTGCTTTCCTTTACAAACGATCGCCGCTCTCGGCGGCGGTGCGGCGCGTCTGATCGGTGCCCGCGAGGTGTCGTGAGGTTTGAAGGTGGCTGAGGTAGTCGTGGGTGATTGTGTCCGAGAGAACGGTGATCAAGCCGGAAACCCGAATGATCAGATCGTGCAACGCAGGGCGGGCTCCGTCTCGAACCTCGGCGAGATCGTCGACCTCGGCCAGCCGCACCGCGTTCAGAGCCGCCAGCGTCAAGCGAGATTCCGGAGCACGCCCCACCTTTGTCGTGGAGCGGGGCAGATGGCTCACGTCGTCTTCGAGCATCGCCAACTGCGTGGCCAGGGACCGCGGATTTGACTCGTCGAAAACGAGGAGATCGAGCACCGCCTCCGGACGAAGCATGTTCAGGTAACGACGTCGGTAGGTCATGCTGCTGTCGGCCACTTCGAGCAGGGCGTCCAGCACGGGGCTTTCATGAGTGTGCGTCGGCGTCATCGTTCCCTTGAGCAACGCGATCATGTGGACCGAGCGTTCGATCCGCCGACCCATGTCGAGGAACCGCCAGCCATCGGACCGCGTCATGCTCTCCACCGCCAGACCGCCGAACGCGGCCAGGGAGATCACGGTGCGATTGAGGAGTGCGAGCACGTCGGCGGGGGTCGGTCCTTCGTGACCGTAGGTCTCGCGTAGGTCGTAAGGGAAATCGCTGAGTCCATTGAGAACACGCCACATATCCAGCGAGATGAGATCGCGCACGGTGCCGGCCACGCGGCGAAGCGAGCGAAGCAGCGACGCAAGGCTTCCCGGGTGGGAGAGATCGAAGACCGCCGCTGTCATCTGCGTCGCGGCGTCTCCCATCATGGGCGGAATCATGGGGTCAAGGTCGTCGTGAAGCGTGTTCAGAAGTGCGGAGAGTTCCGGCGCATTCTCGAGATTCGATCCCTCGGCCAATCGGCTGGCGATGCCGCGAAGCAAGCGAGTCGACGCCTCGGCACGCTCCGCATAACGGCCCAGCCAGAAGAGATTATCCGCGGCCCGGCTTGGCAGTTTGCCGCCGGCGCGGGTGAGTTCGACACGGCCTCCCGCGGGCAGCAAGCTGAAATCGCTCACCGGTCCCGCGGCCAGGATCCACGTATCCTTGCTTCCGCCGCCGCGCTGCATCGAAACGACCATCGTCTCGGCCGAGGCACTCACCCGCGTGAGCCCGCCGGGCATGATGGCGAAGCTCTCGCGATCCGCCGTGAGGAAAGTCCGCAGCACCATCTTGCGTGGAGTCAGATTCCCGTTGCCAAGCACCGGCGCCGTCGAGAGTTCGACACGGGCCTGGGCCACGAAGTCTCGGGGGCAACTCGCGATTCGATCGCGGAGAGCGGCTCGCTGATCGCTGCTCAGATCCGCGGGAAAGATTGGCTCGAGCCGAGACGAGGGGAAGGTCGGCTTGATCACCATTTCCGTCAGGTTCGTGAGAACGTGCTTCAAGGAAATCGGGTTCCCGCACCACCACGTCGGCACCGATTCGAGTCGGAGATCTTCGCCAAGCAGTTCACGACTCAGCCGCGGCAGGTACGCCATGAGCGCCGGCGTCTCGACGATTCCGGTGCCCAGTGCGTTCGCCACAGCGACGGTTCCACTTCGCACGGCGTGAGTGAGGCCGGGAACGCCCAGGAACGAATCGGGGCGGAGTTCGAGGGGATCGCAGAAGTCGTCGTCGAGTCGGCGGAGGATCACGTCGACCGGTTGCAGGCCGCCCAGCACCTTGAGGTAGACACGGTTATCCCGCACCGTGAGATCGCCGCCTTCGACCAGCGTGTACCCGAGGTAGCGTGCGAGGTAAGCGTGTTCAAAGTAGGTCTCGTTATAAGGCCCGGGCGTCAGCAGGACGATTCGCGGGTTCTCTTTATCGCGAGGTGAAATGGAGCGGAGCGTATCGCGGAAGGCCCGGAAGAAGAGAGCGAGCCGATGCACCCGGCAATCCTTGAAGGCCTCGGGGAGGGTGCTCGTCATCACGATGCGATTCTCGAGCGCGTAGCCCATGCCGGAAGGGGCTTGCGTGCGATCGCCGAGGACCCGCCAGCGGCCATCGCCACCGCGGCCGAGGTTGGCGGCATAGAGGTGGAGGAATCGGCCGCCCAGGGGCTTGATGCCATGGCAGGGACGCAGGAAACCGCTGTTCGGGAAAAGGAGTTCCGGGGGCAGGAAGCCTTCGCGAAGCAAACGCTGTGGGCCGTAAAGATCGTCGAGAATCAATTCGAGCAAACGAGCCCGCTGCACAAGACCGGCTTCGAGATGAGCGGCCTCGGCAGGGGCGATGAGCAGGGGAATCGGATCAAGATTCCAGGGCCGGGCAATGCCGCGAGGGTCGCCGTAGACGTTGTAAGTGACGCCATTCTCACGGATGAGATGCTGGGCGTCGCGCCAGCGCCGCGTCAGTTCCGTGGGGCCGAGATCATCCAGGGCCGTGAAGAACGGCTGCCAGTGCGGGCGCGTCTGGGCGGCTAGATCCGCGGCTTCATCGTAACCGACGGACGGCGGCTCGTACGCCGAGACGACATCCGTCGGCCGATCGGTGGCATCGGAGAAGGGGGAAGAAGGGCTGTGTGGCATCAAGTTTAAAGGCGGAATGTTGGTCGGGGTACTCGCTGCCGGCCCATTCATTATAGTCATTCGACCACGGCCTCGCTTCTGCGAAGGCGGTGGACCAGCCGGATCGGCTCCGGTGAGGTCACGGGCGTGTGGAGCACGGGCTCAGGTTGTCGAAGGTCGAGTGTCAGGGGGAATTCGGGCAGACTTTCCTTCGGTGGAATGCTGATCGGCCCCGGGGTGTGGCCAAAGGTCAGGAAACGGGCCACGCGCCGGCTCTCGGCCTCGAGAGCATTCACGGGGCAGGTTTCGTGAGATAACCCGCCCGGGTGTGCAACATGGTACTGGCAACCGCCGATGCTGCGATTGTTCCATTCGTCCAGCACGTCGATGATCAGCGGGGAATGCACACCGATCGTCGGATGCAAGCAGTTTGGCGGCTGCCAGGCCCGGTAGCGAATCCCTGCGACGAACTCGCCGTTGGTTCCGGTCGGGTGCAGCGGCAGTCGGCGGCCGTTGCAGGCGATGATGTGCCTGGGGTCCGTCAGCCCCTGCACTTTCACTTGCACTCGTTCCACGGAAGAATCGACATAGCGGGCGGTGCCTCCGGAACTGCCCTCCTCGCCCAGCACATGCCAGGGCTCGATCGCCGTGCGAAGTTCGAGTTGAACGCCTCGATGAGTGACCGTCCCCAGCCGCGGGAAGCGGAACTCGACGTGAGGCACGAACCACTCGTGTGGCAGGGAATAACCCCCCTGGTCACGGAGCTCGGCCAGCAGATCCTGGAGGTCCTCGTCCACGAAGTGAGGCAGCATGAACTTGTCGTGCAAGGCCGTGCCCCAGCGAACGAGCTTGTGTTCGTACGGCTTCCGCCAGAACCAGCCGATCAGCGAGCGAATCAGCAATTGCTGGGCGCAACTCATCCGCGCGTGCGGCGGCATCTCGAAGGAACGCAATTCCAGCAGTCCCGCCCGGCCGGTGGGTTGATCCGGGTTGAAGAGCTTATCGATGCAGAACTCGGCCCGATGCGTGTTCCCGGTCACGTCCACAAGGAGGTTGCGGAACAGGCGATCGACGAGATACGCCGGTGTGTGCGCCGAGGGCGAATCCGGAAGTTGCTGGAATGCAAGTTCCAGTTCACGAATCGCATCGTGACGTGCTTCGTCAGCCCGGGGGTGCTGGCTGGTCGGCCCCACAAACAGCCCGCTGAACAGGTACGACAGGGACGGGTGATTGTTCCAGAACGACACGAAGCTCCGCAGCAAATCGGGGCGACGCAGGAACGGGCTATCCGCGGGTGTCGGCCCTCCCAACACGATATGGTTGCCGCCACCGGTGCCCGTGTGCCTGCCGTCCAGCATGAATTTCTCGCTGGCGAGCCGAGCCTGCTTGGCCTCTTCATACACCGTGGTGGTGAGCTTCACGCACTCGTCCCACGAGTGGGCGGGGTGGATGTTCACTTCGATCACGCCAGGGTCGGGCGTCACCGAGAAGTGGTTCAGCCGGTGATCCGACGGCGGCCGGTAACCCTCGATGAGCACCGGTGTTTTCAGGCTGGCGGCGGTGGTTTCGATCGCGGCGACGAGTTCGAGGTAATCCTCCAGGAACCGGGCCGGCGGCATGAAGATGTAGAGCTTGCCGTTGCGTGGCTCCACGCAGAGAGCGGTGCGGACGATGCTATTCCACGAGGTGTCGCGGACATCGCCATTCACCGCCTTGAACGGCGAGACGCCTCGAGGCTTCTTCGCGCCGTTGAGCCCAAAGCCCAGCCCGGCCATGCGATTGAACCACTCGGGGCTGCCCGGCACTTCCTCCGCACTGACGCCTCGGGGCTGGAATCGAGCGTACGTCGGCAACGGCCCTCGTGGAGCGAACGAGTCGCGTTCCACCATGAACTGCCGGGCCTCCGGGGCTTCCCATGGCAGCGAGTCCAACGGCAGTCGATAGCCCATCGGCGAATCGCCCGGCAGCAGGAACATCTGTTCCGTGCGAAGAACCCACGGACCACTCTCCCAGTGCGAACCAGGCCCGAAGACCTTCCGCAAGGGTAGGGTGTAACCCACCGTGCTGTTGAGCCCCTGTTCGAAGATCTTCGCGAGCCGGGCACGCTCGACAGGGTCTTCGAGGTTCGACTTCAACGGATCGACATTGGAAGGCAGGCGCCGTTCTTTCCAAAGGTGATACCAGGCATCCTCGAATCCGGGCAGAACGTACTTCGCATCCACCTCCAGGACTTCCGCCAGGGTGCGAATAAAGACTTCCGCTTCCTTCGCTCCGTAGCCGTACGCCACATCCTCGTTGCCGATGAGTTCCGGATCTTGCCAGACGGGTTCGCCGTCGCCTCGCCAGAAGCACCCGAACGCCCAGCGAGGGAGTTGCTCCCCGGGATACCACTTGCCCTGGCCGAAGTGCAGCAAGCCTTTCGGTGCGAAGCGATCTCGAAGCCGACGCAGCAAATCGTGGCCTCGCTGCCGTTTCGATTCGCCAAGAGCCCCGGTGTTCCACTCCTCGGCATCGCGGTGATCGATGCTCACGAAGGTGGGCTCGCCGCCCATCGTCAGTCGGACATCCCACTCGCGGAGGTCCGCATCGACATGATGGCCCAACGCCTGGATCGCGGCCCACTGATCTTCCGTGTATGGCTTGGTAACGCGCGGCGCTTCCTTGATCCGCGTCACGCTCATGTGGTAATCGAACTTCTCATCGAGCTTGTCGTCAGGATTGTTTTGATCTTTGTCCCAAGCGAAGGAACCCGAGATCGGAGCCGCCGTCTGCGGATCCGCCGTGGCCGCCAGGGGAATATAGCCGGCCCCGGTGAACAGCCCGCAGGTCGAATCGAAGCCCACCCACCCGGCGCCGGGAAGATACACTTCCACCCAGGCGTGAAGGTCGACGCAGTCCTGTAGCACGCCGACAGGCCCCTCGATCGGCAGTTCGTCCGCGACGAGTTGGATCGAGTACCCAGAGACGAACCGGGCCGCCAGCCCATGATGCCGACAGAGTTGCACGAGCAGCCAGGAGAAGTCGCGGCAGGAACCGCCGGCAAGCTTCAGCGTCTCCTCGGGTTCGCGAACACCGGGGTCCAGCCGGATGCCGTAGTTGAGTTTCCCGTTGATCGTCTGGTTCAGGAAGCCCAGAAAATCAATGGAACGCAAGTTCGCCTTCTTGGTGGATTCGATCAGTTCTGCCAAAAGCGGCCCAGGTGTTTGCGTCTCCAGGTAAGGCGCAAGTTCGCGAGCCAGAGCCTCGTCATAAGTGAACGGATAGATCTCCGCGGCTTCCTCGACGAAGAAATCAAAGGGGTTGATCGTGGTGAGATCCGCGATGAGATCCACCGTGAACGAGAAGACGTCGGTCGGCTTGGGGAAGACGATCCGGGCCAGGTGATTGCTGTAAGGGTCCTGCTGCCAGTTCAGGAAGTGGCCTTCGGGCTCGATCTTGAGTGAGTAACTCAGAACCGGTGTGCGGGTGTGCGGTGCCGGTCTCAGGCGGACGATGTGGGGCATCATCGTGACCGCACGGTCGTAAGTGTAACGAGTGCTGTGATTCAATGCGACGCGAATGCCCATTCGTAGCCTCGAAGCTCAAAGGAGAAGCGCCCAGGAATGGCTATTCCAGAGCGATGAATCACGATTGGCTTTGCGTCATGCTGGCCAGTGATGGTAATCGTCTCACAGGCGGCGTATTGACCTCAGCCGCGAAGAACGTTTTGTGGATCGACTCGCCGATTTCGTGGACCGCATCCACCACGCGAGTCAGTGTTTCGTGGAGTCCGCCGCGAATCACATCCTGGATCGAATGACTATCCAGCCAGGCGATCAGATCGGCGAGCTTGATTTCAGTCTCCGTCAATTCCCGATCGACTCGGTTGCCAGCCGCACTGGAGGCTGCCGACTCGCATTCCCACAGGCAGCGGCGAACCGAGCGAGGGAACAGATCGTCGAAAATGAGGAACTCCGCCACGGCCGCGGCGGGGTCGATCGGCTGCGGGCGAGGCTTCTTGTGGAAAGGCTCGTACCCCGAGCAACTCATCAGGATCGCCATCCAGTGGGCACTATCCACCGGCGTGCCCACATCGTCGACATGCGGCAACAGCGTGTGATACTTGACGTCCATGATGCGAGCCATCTGGTTGGCCCGTTCCAGGTTCGTCCCCAGCTTGAAGAAGTCCCACGATTCGCCATGGCTCATCGTTGAGTCGGCAATGCCATGGAGAAGCTGGTTGATGCGTCGAACCTGGGCGTAAAACTCGCTGCGATTCGTGTCGAAAACCTCACGCGAGATCGGGCCCTGGATCCAGAGATGGTAGTAATTCATCCGTTCCCACATCTCCGCCGAGATCACTTCACGGATGATGCGGGCGTTCTCCCGGGCCCAGGCCAGCGAGGAAATGATGCTGAACGGGTTCTCCTGCTCCCACGTCATATATTCTTGAACGTTCTCGGCCGTGGGTTCGTCCTTGTAGTCGTGAATGCCTGAAATGATCAGCAACGGCCGCCACTGGAGATCATCAGGGACGTGGAAATCCAGCAGCATCGTGTGGTTGACTTCGAGAATGCGCGAGGTGTTCTCGGCACGCTCGAGATAACGCGCCAGCCAAAAGCAGTGTTCCGCGACACGTGAGATCATGGGATGTTGTTCAAACGGTGGAGGAAAATCCCGTCAGCCGCCCGACACGCGCGGGTGAAGCCAATCCCTCACGGGCGCCAGGGTCGAAACGCGACTACTTCCCATTCTCCAGTACCCAGGTATCCTTCGAGCCGCCGCCCTGGCTGGAATTCACCACGAGGGAACCCTTCACGAGCGCCGTCCGCGTCAGGCCGCCCGGCAGGACCCAGGTTGACGTTCCGCTGATGATGTAAGGCCGCAAGTCCACATGCCGGGGGGCCACGCCGTCCTCGGCGGTCCAGGTCGGTGCGGTGCTCAACGTCACCACGGGCTGGGCGATGTAATTCCGCGGGTTCGATTTGATCTTCTCCGCAAACTCCGCTCGCTTCTCCGCGGTGCTGCTCGGCCCCATCAACATACCGTAGCCTCCGGACTCATTCACCGCCTTCACGACCAGGTCATCAAGATGATCCAGCGTGTACTGACAGTCGTCCGGCCTGGCGCAGATGTAAGTGGGGACGTTGTGTAGCAGCGGCTCCTCGGATAAGTAAAAGCGAATCATATCTTCCACATAAGGATACACCGCTTTATCATCCGCCACGCCCGTGCCCACGGCGTTAGCCAGCGTGACGTTCCCCGCACGGTAGGCGCGGAACAGGCCAGGAACGCCCAGCAGGCTGTCGGGCCGGAACGCCTCCGGATCGAGGAAGTCGTCGTCGAGCCGCCGATAGATCACATCGACCTTTTGCGGTCCGCGGGTCGTCTTGAGGTAAACGATGTCGTCATGGACGAAAAGATCCGGCCCCAGCACGAGCTCCACTCCCATGTGCCGCGCCAGGAAGCTGTGCTCGAAATAGGCAGAGTTGTAAGGCCCCGGAGAAAGCACCACCACGCAGGGCGGGCTCGCTGCGCCCTCGGGCGCCACGGAGGAGAGCGCTTCACGAAGTCGATGCGGGTAGTCCTCGACACGCTTCACACGGCACTCGGCGAAAAGCTGAGGGAAGACGCGCTTCATCACCGCCCGATTCTCGAGCACGTAACTCACACCTGAGGGCGTGCGGCCGTTATCTTCGAGGACCAGGAACTGGCCGTTATCATCGCGGATCAGGTCCGTGCCGCAAATGTGGATGTACACACCGCCCGGCGGCCGAAAGCCGATCATCTCCTTGCGAAAGCCCGCCGATCCCAACACAAGGTCCGCGGGCACGATCCCTTCCTTGAGGATCCGCTGATCGTGATACACGTCCTGCAAGAACAGGTTCAAGGCCCGGATTCGCTGGACGAGGCCCGCTTCGATCGTCACCCACTCTTTGCCGGGAATCGGTCGCGGAATCAGGTCGAAGGGGAAGATCTTCTCGATGCCTCGGCGATCGGAATAGACGCTGAAAGTAATGCCCTGATTGACAAAGACGAGATCCGCACCAACTCGTTTGGCCTGAAACTCGGTTTGCGTGAGACGCCCAAGCTTCTCGACGAGCGTCGAACAATAGTCGTGGGGACCACTGGCACGGTCAAAAAGTTCATCCCATGCCTGCAGATGAGGCAGATAGTTGTCAAAGATTTTAGGCGCGGGGCTGGGCTTTCCATTCGCGCTGGGAACGTAGCGAGAGGAAACCGAAGTTTTAGTTAAGGCCATCCAACACCTGCTGCCATGCAAGAAGGAAGAGATTGGTGCCTAGTTTTGTTGCAGCCACTGCTACGGATTTGGGCAGTAGAGGCCTTAAAATCTAGGGTTTTATTGGTTTACCATATCTGAGCAATTCAGGCGCCGTGAGTTAAGCCGATCCTCACACAATTCTTAGAACTCTGCCAGTCGAATCCCGAATCGTGTTCATCCCCGACCCCCGATCCTCGTGGCCACAAGAATCACCACCCGGAATCATCCGGTGTTCTTCAAGCCGGAGGCAATTCCATTGATGCTCTCGAGCACCCCATTCACCAATTCTTCACGCGGCCCTTCGTTGCCTCGCAACTTCTTCAGTAGCACAAGCTGGATGAAGCTGAGCGGGTCCACGTAAGGATTGCGTCTTTCGATGGACGTCTTGAGGATCGGAGCTCGTTCGAGTAATGAGGATTGATCGGTAATCTGGTTGATAATCTCAACAGTGATTCGATATTCCTCAGCAATGCGCTCATAGATACGATTGGCGATTTGTTGATCCTCAACAAGGTCGGCATAAAGCCGTGCAATCACCATGTCTGCCTTAGCGAGAATCATCTGGGCATTGTCGATGAAAGTTGTCCAGAACGGCCATCGAGCGTACATATCACGGAGCCGTGCGAGGTGCACCGGGTCCTTGCGGAGTTGCTCCGCCACGGCGCTGCCGAAACCGTACCAGCCGGGGAGGGTGTGTCGGCTTTGCATCCAACTGAATACCCAGGGAATGGCTCGCAACTGGTCGATGCTCGAGGCCGTGCCGCGGCGAGCGGGGCGCGACCCGATTTTCAGTTGCGAGATCTCACCGACGCAGGTCGCCTGTTCAAAGTACGTGAGGAATTCGGGAGTCTCGTATACGAGCGTGCGATAGTGCTTGCGGGCGGACTCGGCGAGGGTGTCGAGAAGATGAATCCAGCCAGAATCAGGGGCCGGGGACGGGTCCGGGAAGCTCGTGCGTAGGACGGCGTTGAGAACCTGTTCGAGATGCCGCTCGGCGATCGCAGGATGCCCATAACGGTCCGCAATCATCTCTCCCTGTTCCGTGACGCGAAGCCGCCCGTGGACCGTGCCTCGCGGCTGGGCCAGGATCGCGCGATTGGCCGGCCCACCGCCCCGGCCCACCGAGCCTCCCCGGCCGTGGAAGAACTGAATCGTGTAACCACGCTCTTCGGCCAGGATCGTTAATTCTTGCTGAGCCTTGTACAGAGCCCAGGGCGATTGCAGGCACCCACTCTCCTTGTTGCTGTCCGAGTAACCGATCATCACTTCTTGCAGCTTGCCGCGGAGTTCGAGTTGCTGGCGATAGACCGGCAGGTCGAAGAGGCGAGTCATGATCGCCTTCGCGGTCATCAGCGGTTCCAGAGCCTCGAACAGCGGCACGATATCGATTCGGCTCAGGCCTTCCGCAGGCTGGAACAGGCGTGCCTCGCGTGCGAAGAGGAGCACTTCCAGCAGGTGCGAAGGATCTGTTGTGGAACTGATGATGTAAGTGCCCAGCGCCTCAGGATTCTGCTGTTCGAGCACCGCGGCCATGGTGCGAAAGGTGCGAATCACTTCGACGACGTTCGCCGAATAGGGCAGGTGCGTCGGTATCAGGGGCCGGGGGCTCTCGAGTTCCTTTGCCAGAACGTCGAATCGTTCGTCCGCCGAAAGCTCCTTGTAATTCGGACAGACGCCGGCCCAGCGCAGGACTTCGTCGGCCGCCTCTTCGTGCCGACCGCTATGCTGGCGGAGGTCCAGCTTGAGCATGTGCAGCCCGAAGACTTCCACCTGCCGAATCAGATCGCGAATCGTGCCGTCCGACGTGGCCGTGGCATTGTGGGAACGGAGTTCGTCCGAAATCATCGTGAGGTCATCGAGCAACCCCTGCTTGCCGAAATACGCTCCGTCAGGCATCCTGTGGCCTACATCGCCCCAGTCCGGGACGTACGACGCGAGGTATTCCTTCGTCAACGATAGTTTCGCCTGGATACTCCGACATTTGGAGCGGAACGGCTCGTGAGACTCTGCGGAACCTTCTGCCGAGAGCGACGCCTGAAACTTCGGGCTCACCGCGCCGAATCGCGATGAATGGCTGAGCTTCCGTCCCAGGTCTTCCACCCGGCGAAGATAGAAACGAAGGATCATCTCCTGCTGGATTCGCAGGGCTTCCGCGGTGACGTCGTGGGTGACATGCGGATGGCCATCGCGGTCGCCGCCGATCCAGGAGCCGAACTGGAGCATCGTGGGGACGTGCCAGTGCGAACCCGGATCGATTCGCGCCAGCGCCGTTTCCAGAGTGCGATAGACTCGCGGGACCACGTCCAGAAGCCGACTTTCAACGAGCCCCAGCAGTTGCTTCACTTCATCCAGCACGGTCGGGCGAGTCGCGCGGACGGTCTCCGTGAGCCAGAAGGTCTCGACTTCCTCGGCGATCGCCGCGATCAGTTCCGCGCGTTCCGAGGTGGTCGGCTGGCCGTACTCGATGCGGTCCAGGTGGTGAGCGACGGCCGCGAGCTTCTCCAGCACCGTTCGTCGTCGGGCCTCGCTGGGGTGGGCCGTGAAGACCGGCACGATCAGCGACTTCGTGAGCCGTTCGACCACCTCCGCCATCGTGATGCCGCGGTCTCGAATTTCGAGCAGTGCCGCTTCGGCTGTCTCCGAGGCGGGCCGGGTGGTTGGCTCCAGGGATCGAGTCCGTAGCGCACGCACACGGGCCTGCTGCTCAGCCAGGTTGATGAGGTCGAAGAAGACGCTGAAAGCTCGAATCAGGTTGCGAAGTTCCGGCAGATCGAGATTCGCCAGTTGATCGCGAAGCTGCCGAGCACGATCGGGGGAAGGGTCGGAACGCAGTTCCTTGGCGGCCGAGCGGAGGCTTTCCTCAAGGGCAAACGCGTCTTCTCCCGCAAGTCGACGAATCGACTGTCCGAGAAGATCGCCCAGGAGGCGGATGTCCGCCCCGAGGGCCTTCTGAGCCACAGGCTGCATGAGCACTCCAGGATGTGTGCCAGGTCTTCCCCATAGCGTATTCGTATTGATCACGATTGATGCAGCAAGTTGAGCGCCGATTCAAGAAATGCTGAGAATCTGGGGATTGGCATATCGTGTCAGGAGGTGATTGCATAGTTTCTAAGCAGCGACTCCGATGACGGAGGCAGCAACGTAAGCACCCCCACCGTTTTTCGCCACTCTTGGGTATCCGATCACAAAGGCTGCTCGCCATGATGCCCCGATTCCTGATCGCTGCCAGCTGCCTTGTTCTGTCGGGGGCGTTCGCCCTCGCCCAGCCGCGAAGGCTCAGCGATTTTCGCCAGGTGGTGATTCCGGATGCACCTCAGGCGGTGCAGAAGGCGGCGGCGGAAGAACTGGCCGCGTACGCCAGCCGCATCAGCGGGCAGAAGCTCCCCATCCTGCCTGCGTCGAAGTACGACGCCAAGGCTGCAGGGCCATCGTTCTTCCTCGGCAGTGCAGCCGCGAAGGCTTGCCTTGCGCTGGATCTCGGGGCGTGGAAGGAAGAGGAGTATCTGCTTCGCTCCGTGCCTGAGGGGCTTGTGCTGGCGGGGGACGACAGCGACGGCGACGCCTGGTCGGGCGTCACTCGGGCCGGGACCATGCTTGCCGTCTTCACGCTGCTTGACGACCACCTCGGCTGCCGTTGGTTCTGGCCTGGCCCGTTCGGGGAACATGTGCCAGCGAAGCCGGATGCGATGGTGCCCGCCCTGGATGTTCGAGCGGTGCCCAAACTCATGATCCGATCGATCGGGAGTGGCTACAGCGCCTATCACACCGCCCGGTTCCGTGAAGATGACCGCAAGTGGCATCGCCGCAATCGCCTCGCCTGGACTCGCTCCGCCATCTTCGGCCATAGCTGGTACGACGCCTTCCATCTGAAGACGGACGACAGCTTCGAGGCCCACCCGGACTGGTTCGCTCTCGTCAAGGGCAAGCATCAACCGCCGCAGATGTGCACCACTCACCCCGAGGTTCTCGATCGCATGGTGGAGCACGTGCTCAAGGGAAAGTCCGTCATCATGCACATCTCGCCCAGCGATGGTGGCGGCTTTTGCCAGTGCAACGAGCAGACGAAATCCGCAATGCACAAGCAGGGGAACATCCCCTCATGTACTTCGCTCGATGTGCCCGGCCTGCTGTCGTACGACGGCAAGAGCCCGCAACTCAGTGACCGCATCTTCACGTACGCGAACGAGATCGCACGCCGGGTTCGCGAGAAGAACCCCGCGAAGGGCGTCGGCATGTTTGCGTACACGTATTACAACCGCCCGCCCAGGAACATCGCGAAGATGGAGCCGAACCTTTATCTCTCGTTCGTCTACCAGGCCTTCGCTTTTCGAGACCCCGCCGCTCGTGCGGAATGGGAGCAATCCGTGGCCGGGTGGAAGAAACTCGGAGCCCAGCTCGTCATGCGTGAGGGCTGGGGCAACCACTACGCGCTCGACCTGCCCTGGCCGCACGTTGATCAGATCCTCCAGAGCTTCGCAAGGGCGTATCAGCTCGGCTTCATCGCCGCGTACGGGGAAGGGAGCAAGGCCTTCGCGACGCAGGCACCAAACGTCTGGGCGATCACTCGCATGATGTGGAACCCGGAACGCGACACGACCACGCTCATGGAAGACTATTACCGCGAGGCTTACGGCCCGGCCGCTGCAGAGATGCAAGCCTTCTTCGAGACGTACAACGAGGCCCTCAACCAAAACTGGTCCAAGCGCCATCGCCTGCTGGACACGACTGGGCTGGCGTATGCCAACCTCACCAGTTCCTGGCACCTGATCTATCCGCGAGAGGTTGTGGAGAAGGCCGAGAAGCATCTCAAGGCGGCGGAAGCGAAGGCTTCTGCGGGCGAGTACGGCGACCGCGTGGCCTTCCATCGACACGGGCAGAAGTACACTGCGACGATGCTCGAAATGCTCGAATGTTACCGTCAACTGGAGGAGATGGGTGTGCGTGTCGGATTCGTGAGTGCCGTCAAGGATCGGCCTCTCGGCGTGGCCGCGAGGGACAAGTTGCTCAAGCGGGCTTTCGAACTCGGTGAGGAACGGGAGCGACTCTTGCTCGCTCACCGCGATTGGGCGGCGTTGGATGAGGGGCTTCTCGCTTTCGCGAACGACCGCGGCCTTCGAGACTGGCATGGAGTGGTGAAGAAGCTGCTCAAGATCGACAAGGCGCCGAGCGTGACGAAAGCCAGGCTCGACGCCTTGAAGTGAGAGATCACTTCTGCAATTCCTTGAGCTTTGAGGCCTCTTCGCCGAACTTCTTCTTGGCGTCGCTGAAGCCCCGCGGCGCGATCACGGTGCCGGCAGTCGTACCGGTGGAAGGATCGCCGCCGAAGCGAGCGTCCACACTCCCGGCACCGCCCACGTTGATCGTCGGGCTTGTCGGCTTGGGAGCCGCCGCTCTTTCGGGCTGGGCGGCTTCGTCTCGCAGCTTTTGCACCATTCGCTCGTAGCCCTCCAGGAAGCGGCGATACTCTTCCTCGTTCTTGCCGAGGCTCTTGAGGAAGTCGCGGTCGAACTGCTTCTCCTTGAAGCGTTCGAGTTGTAGCTCCGCGGACTTTGCCAGGTTTTTCGGGTCCGCCTCGGCTGGCGTATTCTCCATCGCCTCGGGGTTCGACGCGCCGCTCGGCACCTTGTTGCCGCGCGGATCGCGATCGCGGCGACCGGGGTTCTTCGCCATCTCGTCGAGCTTCTTCTTCGCGTCGGCCATCGCTTCCTTGCCCTCCTGCGGTGTCCCGGGCGGCTTGCCCTTGGCGTCCTTCACGGCCTCTTGAAGCTTCTCGCGCTGCTCCTTGCCAAGCTTCTCATCGAAGGACTTTTCCGCGTCCTTTCGCTTCTGTTCGTCCTGAGAATTCAGATCCGCGAGTTTGTCTTCGAGCTTCTTCTGCTCATCGGGCGATAGTCCCTTTTTCTCGTCCTTGTTGCCCTGGCCGTTCTTCTGCACCTGCTTGTCGGCGGCCTCTTTCGCCATCTCTTCGAGCTTGCGTTGGGCCTCCGCAGGGTTCTCCTTCGCATCCTTCATCGCGTCCTGGGCCTTCTCGCGGTTCTCCTTGCCGATCTGTTGATCAAGCGTCTTCTCGGCGGCTTCACGCTTCCTGGAATCGTCGGAAGCGAGGTCCTCCATCGTCTTTTTCATCTCCGCGATCTGCTCCGGCGTCGGCTTGGCTCCCTTGTCGCTCGGCTCGCCCGAACTACCCTTGGGGCCCTTGCTTGCAGCGTCCTTCTTGGCGAGTTCGTCGAGCTTGCGGTCGGCGGCGTCCTTCTTGCTCGCATCGCCCCCGGCGGCTTGCTTCATCGACTCCTGCAAGTCCTTGCGGCCCTGCTCGCCCACCTGCTTGTCGAGATCCTGTTCCGCCTTCTCGCGGGTGTTCTTGTCCGGCGAGTTCAGGTCCTTCGCCTTCTTCGCGAGTTCGTCCTTCTTCTCCTTCTGCTCGGTTTCGTCCTTGCGAACGTCGGACTCCTTCTTTTTCTTCTTCTGGAGCTGATCGAGATCCTCCTCGGCTTTCTTTTGCTCCTGCTGGCTGGACGAATCAAGCCCCTTGGCGGATTCTCCGGCTTCCCGGCGTCCGTCCTGACCGACAGCCTTGTCCATGCGGTCCTCGGCCTGCTTGCGGGTGTTCTCATCCTTGGAATTCAAGTCGCGAGCCGTCTGCTTGAACTTGTCCTTGTCACGCAGAAGTTGTTCCGGGCCATCCTTGGGGTTCGGCTTGCTCTCCGCCTTGGAATCCTGCTGGGACTTGCGGCCGGCTTCGCGAGCGAGTTCGCCGGGCTCGGAGGGTTTACTGCTGCCGCGATTCTCCGATGGCGGCTGACCGGGCTGAGGCTTGCTCGCGGAACCGCCCTCGTTCTTCGGCTCCGGATCGGCGTCTTGGCCCTCCATCGGCTTGGGCTCGGCAGCGCCATCCTTGTTTTCAGGGGGGGCAGGCTTGCGGCCGGCGGGCTCGGGCGCCGTCTCGCTCTTACCGCTGCCTGCGTCCGTCTTGGGCTCGGCGGCGCCATCCTTGCCCGGTTCGCGTTCCTTTGAAGGCTGTGACGGCTTGTCCCCGCCGCGGGCCGGCTCCTTCTGCGGCTGTGGCTTCGCGGCGCCTTCGCTGCCGTCTTGCTCACCGCCGCTGGGCTGGCCGTTGGGCTCAGTCGGTTCGCTACCCTGCGGTTTCGGCTTGTCCTTGGAAGCGGCAGCCTTGCCCGAGGACGGCTTCCCCTGCCCGGCCGCTTCCTGGGGCTGGCCACCTTCCTCAGGTTCGCGATTCATCGGCTTGGTTTGATCCGGGCTCTCTTTATCCTGGCCGGGAGGCGCGCCGACAGGTTCAGGCTTGGCCTCCGGGGCCCCTTCGCCCTTCTCAGGGCTGGGCTTCTCGTTCGGCTTCGGATCACCCTTGTCCGCAACAGGCGGCGGCGGAGGTTGAACATTCCCCTTGGGCTTGGATTCGGCACCATTCTGAGCTTTCGATCCCTCGCTGCCCTTCGCGGAGGGGTCCTTCGCGCCATCGTCCTTGGGTTCGCTCTGGGGCTGATCCTGACCCATGGGCATGGGCTTCGCTCCGCCGTCCTTGGGTTCGCTCTGGGGCTGATCCTGGCCCATGGGCATCGGCTTCGCAGCGGCACCCTCGGCTCGCTGACCGGGCTCGGGGCTGTCGTTGGGCTTTGCTTCGCCGCCGGTCGTCTTCTCCTTGTTCAGCGCTTCCTGAACCTTCTCCGCGTCCTTCTTCACCTGCTCCTCGCTCGGCGGCTGGCCCGCGGGCGCGGGTTGAGGCTCGCCGGGCTCTTGGCCCTGGGCGCCGTCGGCGGGGTTCTTCTTTGGGGCCGCCTGAGGCTGCTCACCCTTGGGCTTCGGCCCACCAGGTTGCGGCGGCTGCTGGGCGTTCGGCGGACCTTCCTTCGGCTCGTCCCTGGCTTGATCGCCTTCTTTGGGCGGTTGGTCCGCTCCCTCGGCCGCACGCGGCTCCACGCCGGCGGCGGGTTCGCCAGGCTGTGGTTTTTGCGCGGGCTGGTGCGGGCCGGGCTTCTGGGCACGCTTCTCCCCGTCGAGCCGCTTCTGCTCGGCCTGGCGGTTCGCTTGCTCCTGCAGGTCTCGCTGATTCTTCTGCTGCTGAGCCTGCTTCTCCTCCACGGGCGGGCCGAGTGTCACGATTCGAACCTTCGACCGGCCGACGTTGGGTTTCGGCTCCTGATTGTCCGTGGCTTCAAGCCAGTACTCGATCACCGTGCCCTCGGCCAGCTTCGCGCGGGGGCCGCCCTCCGTGGTCAGCTTCGCGAACTCGATGGAGTCCTTGTATGCCAGCTCCGAGGGGAAGGTGCCATCGGCCTCGCGGCGTAGCGACTTGCCTTCGAGGTAGGCCTTCGGTGCCAACGGCACGGGCTTCGGGCCCTTGATTTGCAGGCGAAGCGAGGCCCCGGCAAGGCCGAAATCGTCCGCTATCGAGGCATCGATCGCGAGCCTGCCGTTGAGGGGGCGGGTGGTCGATTCGTCCTTCGGGTCCAGGATCTCGATCATCGGCGGTTGGTCCGAGATGATCTCGATTTGATAAGCTCGCGTCTCCAGATTGCGTTCACCATTGGTCGCGGTGAAGGCGAGTTTGAAAGTGCCCGTCTCGCGAAGAGTGAGAGCGAAACGCAGCGAATCCGGCCGGCCCGCGAGGCGTTCGCCCAGAATGGACTGCGGTGGAAGGCCGGGCATTAACACTTGCATCTGACCGTCGCGGACTTCGCGGTTGGTGCGCGCCGTCAGGGTGACCTTCGTGCCGCGATAGCCCGAGAGATCCGGGCTCGGGTTCGAGGAGTTCTCGGGCACTGTCGCTGGGGGCATCCGCAGGTAAGCGGGGTATTCGTAAGTCGTCTCGAAGCCGAGGAACTGGGGCAGCGTCCGCACGTTCACGCGGTACTCGGCGGTCTCGCCGTCGCCCGCGGCAACCTTGTACCAGAAGCCATTCTGCACAAGGTGCGACGGGATCTGCACGTTCCAGTCGTGCTTGTTGGCCCCGCGTTCGAGGGGAAGTTCCTCATAGACGGCGTCCGTCGCGGAGTAACGGATAAGGGCGCGGACGCAGTCCGGTGCAGTCTCCGCAGGCACCCGGCCGTTAAGCAGTACCGAGAGGCTGACGGGCTGATTGGCGGTGACCGTGGTGTTGCCGCCTTCGGGTTGCAGGATCAGAATCTGGGTCTGCGAGACGATCGCCCGGGCCGAGAAGGGGTTGAAGGCCCGCCCCAGGAGCGACAGGAACTGCGAAGGTCGGAAGAGCACGAGAAGCACGACGAGTGCCAGGAGGACGAGACCGAACACGGAGCCGAGATATAGAAGGCTGCGATGGTTGACGGTGCGGTTCAGGTCGGCCTCGCCGACGGCGTGGGCGGCGCGGGCCCCGAGGGCGTTGCGAACGTGAGGGTTCAGATCTCGATCTCGCAGTTCGACGTAGCCTGCCACGCTGTTCTTGGAGTCCTCGATCGTCCGTTCGACCTGCATGGCCGCATAGAGAGGATTGACGCGGCGTCGGAGAGGACGGATGAGCACGAGGTAAGCCACGGCGGCGAAGACGGCGACGAAGCCGAAAAAGGACGCCTGCCGGGCCGAGGCCGGGAACGCGTACAGTTTGTCCAGAATGATCATACCGACGGCGTACGCCGTCAAAAGCGAACCGAGAATGAGCAGGCCGAGAATAGCATCGTGAGTACGAATGCGGTTCGTCGCCTGGTCGATCTGTCGATCGACTTCGGTCGTGAAGGTTGAGGTCGGGCTCGTCGGTTCGACAGCGGTGGCCATGCTCACGTCTCGCGGCTCGGTTCTCTTCGGCGATCCCACGGCAGGAACCCAGGGATTATAACGTCCAAGGGGCCCTTGTGCGCCTGGGAAGCGCGCACGCTCTAAACCTTCGACGAGAACCAGCCGCGAAAAGATGGAGAAATCCCATCTCGGCCTGACGAAACAGGTCCGTTCCCGGCATAATAACAAGGGATTCCGTCGATGCGTACGGTGTCGCGGGGAAGCGGAGATCCTTTCCAGGAGCCCATATGCTCGTCGGATCGACCATAGGCCCATTCGAGATCGAGCGCGAGCTTGGCAGCGGGGCCATGGGCACGGTCTACATGGCCCGTTACCGCAAGGATGATGAAAAGGCCGTGGAGGTGGCCCTGAAGGTCGTGGCCCTGGGATTGCTGGGTAACGACGGCGCGATGGCCCGCTTTGATCGTGAGGCGACCATCCTCAAGCAGCTTCGCCATCCGAACATTGTCCGCCTGCTCGCCACGGGCCGCTATCGTCAGACGCCCTTCATCGCGATGGAATACATCGATGGCGAAGCGCTCGATACGACCCTCGCCCGGCGCGGCCGCTTCTCCTGGGAAGAAGTCGTGACGTTTGGTCGGCAGCTCTGTGCGGCGCTTCAGCACGCTCACGAGAAGGGGATCATTCACCGCGATCTCAAGCCGTCCAACCTCATGCTCACGAAGGATCGCGTTCTGAAGCTTACGGACTTCGGCATCGCCAAGGACCAGGACGTGACCGCCCTCACTGGCGCGAATAGCACCATCGGCACGGCGTCGTACATGTCGCCAGAGCAATGCAAGGGGGATCGCAACCTGACGGCGAAGTCCGATCTCTATTCGCTAGGGATCGTCTTCTTTGAACTGATCACGGGGCGAAAGCCCTTCGTGGGCGACTCGACGGTGGACATGTTCTTGAAGCATGTGAACGAGGAGCCGCCGCGGCTCGCGAAGATCGTGCCGGAGGTGCCCGCGAAGCTCGATGCCCTGATCATGCAATTGATGGAGAAGGACAAGGACGACCGCCCCGTGGATGCAGCCTGGGTGTCGCGGATGCTTCAGGAAGTGGAGGAGGACGCCTTCGCGAGGCAGAGTGTGGGGTTGGACGTGGCGACGGGCCGGCGTGGCGCTCGCAAGAGTGCGGAGGAGAAAGGGATCGACGATGCGGACCGTGAGGCGGCCCGGGCCCTGAAGGGGAAGAAGCGGAAAAAGGCAAAGAAGGACGACTCGCCTCCGGTGCCCTGGCATCAGCGAAAGTCTTTCCAGGCCGGGGCGATCGTGAGCGTGCTGCTGTTGATCGCAGCGGGGCTGTACTTCGCGTTCAAGCCGGCGGGTCAGGCCGCGCTGCATGCGGGGGTGGCGAACGCCAAGGGCGATGAGGCCAGGCTCGAGGCCGCGGATCGCTACCTCGCCGCTTACGGTGCCACACCCGGTGCAATGACCGAGGACGTGCAGAAGCAAGCCCGCGAGATCCGTGTGAATAAGCGGGACGAGGTTCTCCTCCGGCGATTCATGAAGGGGATGGCGAAGCCGGACGACCAGGATGATCCGAAGGCGTATCAGACCGCCTGGCTGGCAATGGAATCCGAGAAGAGCGGTGATCTGAAGGCGGCCACGGATCTCTGGGACGCGCTGGGCCGACAGTTCGCGAACGACGCCGGCGTCAAGGAGCCGATGGCTGCCGACCAGCGAACGAAAGCGATCTGGGCCTGGGTCGCCTCGAAGCGAGCCAAGGACATTCAGCAGGCCAACGATCTCCTGGCAGACATCACCCAAAAGCTACGGGATGAGCGGATCAAGGAGAATTTCAAGACTTACCCGGCCACGGAACCACGGGGCTTTGCGGTCCGGGCTGTGCGCCTCGAACTGATGGGCGATAAGCCGAGGTCTCGCACGGTCTGGGATATGCTCGCGGCCCAGACAGAGCCTCAGGCGAACCAGCACGAGTGGTTCCTGCTCGCCTCGCAGCGTCGCCGGATGATCCCGACCACCAAGGAAGACCAGGCGATGACGGAGCGAGTCACGCTGCTGGCGAAGGCGATCGAAGTGGCCAAGGCCTCCGCGGAGAGGAAGAACGATCCGGTGGAGCTTCGCCAGGCTCGTAACGGCTGCCGTGATCTCATCGATCTATACGAGGGCGAGCCAGACGAGCGGATTCGATTTATCGTGAACGAGTCGAAGAAACTGCTGGAGACGCTGCCGAAATCGAAGTAATCCTCTTCGCCGCTTGCGGCGTAGCGCCGTGCATGATCTTCACGTCGGAAATTGATCCCAGGCTCCAGGGCTGAAGGAGAGAAACAACCGACTCGCTTCGATCGGTCTCCTTCATGTCCTCTCCCACAATCTCACAAGGAAAGAGGACGAAAGACGCGTCGTCCTTGCTGGTAGTCTCTTTTTGTATCGCTGTCTCAACCGCGTAGGCTTCGACGACATCCCCGAACAACACGACGGAACGACCTCCCCATGACGACCCGTATCTCCCGACCCAACAGCTTGCGTGCCTTCGATCGTGCCAAGGCTCTCATCCCCGGCGGCGTCAACAGCCCGGCTCGCGCCTTCGGCGCTGTCGGCGGCAGCCCGCTTTTCATCGCTCGTGCGGAAGGGGCGTATCTCCACGATCTCGATGGCCACAAGTACCTGGACTACATCGGCTCCTGGGGCCCGATGATCCTCGGCCACTCGCACCCCGCCGTCGTGGAAGCCGCCATCGCCGCGGCTCGTAAGGGCTCGAGCTATGGCGCTCCCTGTGAAGGCGAAAGTGATCTCGCGGAACTGGTCATCGACGCGGTTCCCTCGATCGAGATGGTGCGGTTCGTCTCCAGCGGCACCGAAGCGACCATGAGTGCCATTCGCCTGGCCCGCGGCTTCACGGGGCGGGACGTCATCATCAAGTTCGCCGGCTGCTATCATGGGCACGTGGATTCGCTGCTCGTCTCCGCCGGTTCGAGCGCTCTGACCCTCGGCGTCCCGAACAGCCCTGGCGTGCCCCGCGGCTGCACGGACGACACCCTCGTGCTGCGTTACAACGACACCGCCCAGCTTCGCGAAGCCTTTGCCGGCAAGGGCGACAAGATCGCGGGCGTGATCATCGAGCCGATCGTGGGCAATATGGGGCTCGTCGCGCCGTCGGCCGAGTTCCGCAAGGAGCTTCGCGACCTCACCCGCAAGCACGGGGCCCTGCTCATTTACGACGAAGTGATGACCGGTTTCCGCCTCGCGTTCGGCGGAGCCCAGGAACTGCTGGGCGACGAGCCAGATCTCACCGCCCTCGGCAAGATCATTGGCGGAGGCTACCCCGTCGGGGCCTACGGCGGGCGTAAGGAGATCATGAGCAGGGTGATGCCCGCCGGCCCCGTCTTCCAGGCGGGCACGCTTTCGGGCAACCCCGTCGCCATGGCTGCGGGGATTGCCATCCTGCGAGAACTGAAGTCGAAGCCACCGTACCAACGACTCGAAGAGATGGGCGCCGTCATCGAGGCGGGGCTGAAGAAGGCGGCTTCCGATGCTGGTGTGCCGGCGCAGTTTAACCGTGTCGGTAGCATGTGGACGCTCTTCTTCACGCCCACGCCGGTGAGCGACTTCGACACCGCGAAGACCAGCGACACGAAGCGCTTCGGGCGATTCTTCTGGGAGATGATGGACCGCGGCGTGTACATGCCTTGCAGCCAATTCGAGGCAGCGTTCCTGTGCGCCGCGATGACCGACGCAGACATTGCCGACACGATCGCCGCGGCCCGGGAATCCCTGAACACGATCGCGAAGGAAGTTTAGTGCCACCACGGCCAACGGTCGCGGTTCCCGATGAGGATCACATCATGTCGACTCGATTGCTGCCTCGCCGTGGGGCCGCCCGGCCTGTGTTGCTCGTCAGCTTTTTGCTTCTGAGCCTCGTTGCGCTCGCAGGCTTGATCGCGTGGAAGCTTCCCTGGCTGAAGTCGCTATTGCGTTCGGATGCGGACAACGCTGTGGAAGCCAGGCAACTGAAGGAAGCCTCGCTCAAGGTCGTCGAGACAGCCGACCCTGGCACGGGCTGGCCGCAATGGCTCGGTCCGTTTCGCGATGGTCGGGCGCCGGTCGGCCCGCTTCGCACTGATTGGGACAAGACGCCGCCCGTGAAAGTCTGGGAAGCCCCGTGTGGCGGTGGGTTCGGCTCTCTCGCCGTGGTCGATGGCAAGCTTTACCTCCACGATCGCAACGGCGGCAGCCCCGAAGCGGCGATCGAACGGTTGCGCTGCCTTGAGGCCGCCAGCGGCAAGCCGATCTGGGAGCACTCGTCCACCAGCGATTACACGAAGATGGATCGAGCTTACGCCAACGGACCACGAGCCACGCCCACGGTGGAGAACGACCGCATTTACACGGTGGGAGCGGGCGGCCTCTTCCTCTGCGTACGAGCACCGTTGGAACCCGGAGATAAACCGCAGGAACTTTGGCGCCACGACCTGTTGAAGGAATTCGACGCCAAGTCACCCCAGTGGGGCGTCGCCTGTTCGCCTTTGATCGAGGGCAATCTGGTGATCGTGCAGCCTGGCGATGCGTCAGGTGGAAGCGTGGCCGCCTTCGACAAGTTAAGCGGTGAACTCCGCTGGAAGGCGGGCCGGTCGCCGAGCGGGTACAGTTCCCCCATCGCCGCCACGATCGCAGGAAAGCGTGTGATCCTCGCCATGACGGGCAACTCACTGCTGTGCCTCAGCACCGATGGGGCCGTCCTGGGGTACTACAAATGGGAAACGGACTTCGACGGCAACATCGCCACTCCGATTGCGGTCGGCGACTACATCTTCATTTCCTCCGGCTACAACCATGGCTGTGCCCTGCTTCGCGGTGTTCGTGATGGTGCCGCGGACGCCTTACGTCTCGAACAGGTTTACGTTCGCAGTAACAAGGTGATGCGGAACCACCACGCCACGAGCCTCTACAAGGATGGCTACCTTTACGGATTCGACAACACGGAACTGAAGTGCGTGGACTTCCGCACCCTTCGCGAGAAGGAAGGCTGGGAATCCGAGCGTCTCGGCAAGGGCAGCATGATCCTCGCGGGAAAGACGCTCGTGATCCTGACCGAGGCGGGCGAACTCGCCCTGGTGGAGGCGACGCCAGAAGAGTTCCGCATCCTGGCGAGAATGCACAGCGGCCTCAACGGCCGTAGCGAGATCTGGGCACTTCCGGTGCTGGTGGACGGGCGCTTGTATCTCCGTGACCAGGAGAAGATTCTCTGCTGGGATGTGAAGTAACGAGAAGGCGACCCGGGACTTGGGGACTTGCGGACTGTGGCACCGGCCTTTCGCCGGTGCCACAGTCCGCAGGCCATAGTCCTCATTCCAGAGTCAGAGAAGCAACACTCACGCGGCTGCGAGGATTTTCTCGATGACGGCCTGATGGACCGCACCGTTCGTCGCGAGTAAGCCGTGCCCCTGCCCGAAGTCGGGTTCGCCATAGGCGATCGCACCCCCCGCGAGATTCGTGACCATGCCGCCTGCTTCGGTCACGAGCACATGGCCGGCGCAGATGTCCCAGTCGAAAAAGCGTTCGTAGGTGTTCGCGTAGATGTCGCATTCACCCCGGGCGACGCGGGCGAGTTTCACACCGCCGCTGTACGTCTCGACGATGCTCCCCGGTCGAATCGCCTGCACCGCTTTCGAAGGCTGCCCTGGCTTCGACCAGCTTTGCACGAGGATCGACTCCACCAGCTTTCCACGACGGGAGACCTGGCATGCCGTCGGAGCCGTGCTGCCATCCTTCGCCCAGCAACCGCCGCCGAGGCTTGCGTAGGTGATGCGGCCGAGCGCCGGTTCGATCACGACGCCGACGACCGGTTGCCCCTGGTCGAGCAAGCCGATCATCACGGAGAACTGCCCGGTCTTCTTGGCGAAGCCGCGAGTTCCATCGATCGGATCGACGACCCACACCCGGCGTGCGGTCTTGGGGACGTTTGGGAGCCCGGCCATCGTCTCCTCGGCGCAGAGAGCATCCGCCGGGAAGCGAGCGTGGAGTTCCTCGAGAATAAGTTCCTGTGAAGCTTTGTCGACATGGGTGCTGATGCTCGCGGGTGCATCCGGAATCAACTCGAAGGTCTCGTATTCCTTGCGAATCAATTCGGAAGCCCGAGCCCCCGTCTCGAGAGCCGCTTGCAGTTCGACGTTCCAGGGCATCAAAGTCTCCCGAGAAAGAACAGTGCTGAGTGGCAGCTACGCCGCAAAGGACTCACCACTCGTCACTCGTCCTTACACCTCGACTGCGGAGTCCGCGAGGAGTGAGAGTCGGCGATATGACTCGTTCCCCTGCCAGAGTTCGCGGTGGTGGCCCGAGGCTTCGACGATGCCGTTTCGCAGCAGGAAGATGCGATCCACCGAACGCAGCGTCGAGACGCGATGAGCGAGGAAGATGATCGTGCGGCCCAGCGAGATGCGATCCAGGGTGTCGTCGAGCAGGGCGAGCGTGTCCTCGTCGATCGGGCCGGAGGGTTCTTCGATGATGAGGATGCTCGGGTCGCGAAGCACCGCTCGAGCGAGCGCGATGCGGAATCGTTCACCCAGGCGAAGCGAGAAGCCTTGATCGCCCACGATGGTTTCGTAGCCGTGCGGTAAACGCTCGATGAACTGATGCGCGTGGGCGAGTTTGGCCGCTTCGATCACCTGAGGCAGGTTGTAGCTTGGGTCGCCACAGCCGATGTTGTTGAGGACAGTGTCGCCGAAGACGAGATCGTTCTGCATCACGACCGCGACCTGGGCCCGCAGCGATTCGTGCGTGACCCAGCGAATATTCTTGTCCTCGACGCGGATCTCGCCCGTCGTGGGATCGAGGAACCTTGGCAGGAGGTAAAGCAACGCCCGCTTCTCGTTGTCGTCGGGCCCCACGATGGCGACTCGTGTGCCCGCGGGGATGGCGAAACTGATGTTGTCCAGGATCATGCGGCCCGTGCCGGGAGCCCTTAGCGAGACTTGTCGGAACTCGATGCGAGTGGTGAGCGCGGGAAGGAACTCCGCATCGGACGCTTCGCCCGCTTCGCCCTTGCGATCCAGGAACTCGAAGACGCTCGCCGCCGCCTCACGGCCCGAGCGAATGGCCTCGCGTGCCTGGAGCCAGCCGCTGATGGGGCGGAAGAGTGTGAGGATGGCAAGGCCCATCACCACCAGCCCAGCCACGGTGAGATCGCCCGCGAGCACAGATCGCCCCGCGAGATAAAGCAACGCGATCCCCGACATCGAGGCCGCGCTGAAGAGCAACGGACGGGACAGCGCATCGCCGCGTCGGCGCCGCCAGTTGGCCCGTTCGGATTCGGCCAGTTGCCGTTCCACACGGTTCTGGTTGAAACGCTCCATCTGGTAGCACTTCACCAGACGGATAATGCTCATGCTTTCCTGGAGTTGGTCAAGCAGGGCACGAGCGCTCCGAGCGGATTGGCGGCCTTCCATGCGGAAGTAAGCGGCCACCTGCCCCGCGATGACCCAGACGAGCAACCCGAGCACCAGGAAGCTGACCCCCAGCCAGAAGTTCACCAGCAACACGATGCTGATCAATAGTACGAAGGCGATCGGATCGCGATACGACGAGATCAGCCAGGCGTGGACCGCTTCGCTGATCAACTCGGTTCGGCGCGTGAAGAGTTCGACCGGTTCCGCGATCCCGGCGGTGCGAATCGCCAGCGAGCCGAGTCGGAAGGTGTGGAAGTAAATCGCGCGCCGGATCCGTAGCACCGTATCGAGCGTGGCCGCCGCGGCGAAATAGGTCATGGCGTTCAGGCACAGACCGCGGACGAGGGCCACGAGAAATGCGAGGATAAACAGGCCTGCCAGATAACGTGGATTGGCGTCATGCCCCGTGCCGGGCGACCAGGTCCACGGATTCCACGATGCGAACCAGCCGAGGAGCGGTCCCGTCCAGTGGCTCCGTTTTCGCAAGACCAGGCTCAGCGAGCCGAACTTGGGGATCGTCGCCGCGGCGTCGCCCGTGGGGTGCATCCGATCCGCGTAGATTTCCGCGGCGGCCAGGCTGACGCGGGCCCTCAGGACCAGGTACGTGTTCGCCTGCCACTTCACTTCCCACTCGCCCACGGTCGGCGGATGCTCGCGATCAACGATTCCGGCGAACCGCGACACCAGCGTTTCCGGGATGCCGATGCGTTTCACCGCCTCGGCTCGCTCGGCCTCGGTCCACTGCGTGGCCCATTCATTGGAGAATGCGACCTGGGATGTTGGCGCGAGAGAAGAAAACGAGGGAAGCGTCCCCTTCCAAACCATGAGGTCCGTGAAGAGATAAACGAGAAGCAGAAGCCCCACGAAGAGAACGGCCGAGCCTACCGAGGCGAGCTGGGCGACCCAGCGCTCGGACTGAGCTTTCACGAAGTTCATGCGGAGGCGGTTGAATGGGCTGGCACTCGCCACGTCTGGTTCCTCGGGCCTTGGTAATCCAAGGATACCACATCCCACGCCGATGGTCAGCCGTGGGATTTCTCACGACCTCGCCATGCGTAGCCGCGACGGATTCGTCGGCGAAGCCTTAGGCCAGGTCGCGGTCCTCGAAGAGCAGGAGGCCCACGATCAGGGCAATGGCGGTATAAACGATGGAATACCCGAAGACGCTGACGACGTAAATCGCGAACTGCTTCAACTCGATGGGGCTGTCGCGGATAATGGCGGGCCCCATGTTAAAGAATTCCAGGGCCGGCAGGAGCATGTCGAAAAGGCGGCCCAGGAAGCCGACGAGGTACCCGCCAGTTCCCTGACCGGCGCGGTCGGCGACGGCCACCACGGCCGGGATGATGTGGCCGAGGAAGTAGATGATCAGACAGATCATCACGTTGACGACGTACGAGATGCGCGTGGCGAGAGCCGAGGCGATGGCGACAAGAATCATCACCTGCCCGAAGCCAAGGGCGATGCCGAAGCCGTGGGCCAGGGTGTCGCCGAACCAGAGACCGGCACCACGGGCGAAGGTCTTGGCGGCCGGGTTGCGCACGGTCGCTTCAAAGACGGGGACCGTCCAACGCTGGGCGTCCAGCGTCAGCGGATCGACGACTTTATCGAACTCAAAGCTCTGGAAGTCCGTGGGGTTCGGATCGGGATTGTTGTAGATGCGGTCGAACTCGCGGCTCGCTCGCAGTGCGAAATTGAGGACCCAGCCCAGCACCAGCGACATGACCAGGCAGGCCATGAGCGCGCCGAGGAACTTGCCAAAGAGGAACTGTCGGCGATTGACGGGCTTGCTCATGAGGGTGATGGCGGTACGGCCCTCGATTTCCTCCGCGATGGACATGCTCGCGGCCAGGACGCCGAAGAGGGCGGGAGCCAGCATGATGATGTCGAAGCCGATCTGCTTCATCATCTTGTAGTCATCGTGGAAGGTGAAGTAAGGCACGATGATGGAGACGCCAATCAGGATGATGCCAAAGATGGTGATCAGCCAGAACATCGGCTGCCGCCAGCCCTCTCGGAAGGCGGCGGACGCGACAGCCCCGGTTTTGGGAGCGATGAGCGTCAAGAGCGGCGGCATCAAAAGGAAGACATCGACAATGAGCTGAAGGTGCAGAAGCGGGCCGTAGTAATACTTGCCGAGGAGTTCCAAACCGGCCGTGTCGCCGCCATCGCCAAGGAGGGCCGCGATCACCAGGCCAAGCAGCAGCCAGCCACCGAGGATATAGCCGGCGGTGGAGAGAGCGGTCCCCTTTCGGCGGAAGCTATTCGGATCCAGGGCGTAAAGCCAGGGGAGGGCGGCAAGAACCTGCCACCCCGCGAGCAGCAGGCTGGACACGATCAAGCCGGGATTCGAGAGGAACGAAAGCATAGCGTTGGTCTAGGCCGAAGAACACGGACCGGCCACCGAGGTTTTGAGTTGATTACGTGAAGCACTTCCCACCCGGGCAACGTCGGCCACTCGCGGAGCCAGTGACCGACTTGATGGTCTCACGCACCGAAGAACGGCTTGGCGGCGCCCACTCCGCCGCGGAGGTTCGGGTTCACGGGGCGGCTCGCCATTCGCTCCTCGGCCGCCTTCAACTCCGTTTGTCGCTCCGCTTCCGCCGCCGCGAATTCGGCAGCATCTTTCTCCGTCGCGATCGTCTTGAGCGACAGTGCAATGCGGTGCGTCTCCGGGTCCAGGTTCAGCACTTCCACATCGACAATCTGCCCTTCAGTCACCACTTCTCGCACTCGCTTCACGCGCTGTGTGGAGAGTTCCGAGATGTGGATCAGACCTTCGACGCCCGGTTCGAGTTCGACGAAGGCGCCAAACTCCGCGAGACGGGTGACCTTGCCGATGACCCGTGCTCCTGGGCGGATTCGCTTGGAGAAGTCGTCAAACGGGCTCGCGGCAAGCTTCTTCAGGCTCAAGCCGATCCGCCGGGCTTCGGGGTCGACGCGCATGACGAGCACCTCGACCGTCTGCCCGATATGCAGCAGTTCCGAGGGATCGTTGACGCGGGCCCAGCTCATCTCCGAAATCGGTATCAGGCCATCCTGCCCGCCGAGATCGACAAAGGCCCCGAAGGGCTTGATGTTCCGCACGATGCCCTTGTGGGTTTGCCCCTCGGCGATCGTCTTCCAGAACTCCTCGGCTTTCACCTGCTTCTCGCGTTCGAGCAGGGCCCGACGGCTGGCGAGAAGGTTGCGTTCTTCCGGAACCACCTCGACGATCATGCACTTGAGACGCTGGCCCACGAATTGATCGACGTTCTCGACGCGATACAGGTCGATCTGGCTGACGGGCATGAAGCCCTTGATGTTGTTGACCTCGATGAGCAGGCCGGTCTTGTTCTTGTTGGTGTCGGTGACCTTGGCCTCGACGATCATGCCGACGGTGACGCTGGACCAGTCCGTGACGACCTGAGTCGCACCTTCGCGTGTGAGAAGGAGCAGGCCGTTCGCGGCGTCGTAGCGTTCGATGTCGAACTCGACGAGGTCGCCCACTTCGGGCTTGCGGTCGAATTGCTGAATGGGCAGCACACCCTGGCTGCGTCCGCCGGGAACTTCGACGAAGACATCCTTGCCGTGAACGCCGACGATGGTGCCTCGCTTCTTGCCCGGGGTCGTTCCGGGGGCGGGTGCGGCGGGGCGTGCCGGTTTGTCGAGTGTCCCCGCGACGTTGAAGCCGGCCATCGCAGCTTCCAGTTCGGCCTCGATCTGCTTGTCCAGGCTGCGGCTGTCCGGCCGGAGGGGAGGCAAGCGGTTGAGATCGGGGGGCGAACCACCTGGGTTCTGCGGCTTCTCGCCAGGGGGGCCGCCGCCACCGGGCCGCTTGAAGGGTCGCTCCGCGCCGCCCGCCCGTGGCTTGCCCGGCATCGGCGGTCGATGCTTCGAGCCAAACGACTGGCCCACGTCCGCCGGGGCCGAGGCTGTGGCCGGGGCAGGGGCGTTTCCAGGAGAGACAATCGCAGGCGTTTCCACCACAGGGGTTGCGGTTGCGACCGGGGGGGTGCCTTCAGCTTTGGTATCCAAGAACGTATTCGCCTTCTCGACCCACGTTGGGACGTCTTAGGAAAGGTCCGCCACGCCCACATCGTAGCGGATGGCCCCACACTGGAGCTTGAGTGAACTGTTGGCCCAGGAGAGCATGGGCTTCAACTGTTCGAGGATTCGCTTCAAGCGGCCCCGGGGAACAGTTTGGAGAAACCCCGATACGAGGAGGCTTGTAACAAAAACGGCCCGACCGACACAATCGTAACAAGGATCGTCATTTGTATGGAAGTTGTCGGGATTAAAGGAGTACTTCGCTTCCCGACGACGGCCATTGTGAGGCGGTTCGACGATCGATGTGAGGAGTTTCGAGCACTCCATGCTTTTATAATATATTCCGCTCGATCCGCGAAGCAAATGAGCCGTGTACTCGGTTTCGTCCACGACGTACCCCGCCGTCGGATGATTCAGCAGGTAATCTCGCCATGGGGCGGGGGCCTGGTGCGACGCCGGGAGATCGTTGGGGAAGAAGCGATAGCCCAGGCACACCGCCGGCGCGAGAGGCGGTTCTTGACCGATCACCAGATGGCCGGGATCGTCCAGGTTCGCCGTTTTGCTCGCCGTGGCGTAAGTGACAAGGCTCATGTTGGATAGAAAGCGGGAAAGTCCAGCGAGGGTCACGAAACCGATTTGATAGAGACGAACCTTGAAGTGTCCAGATCTTCACTCTCTTGAAGAGTCGGATTTGTCACTGGCTTCTGAAGCAGTCGGCAACGTCGCTTCGTAGAATCTTGCACATGCTTCTCAACCGCAAGCGAATCTGGCTCGCCGTCAAGACGATTCTCGCCCTGGTGATTATCGCACTCGTGGCTCGCCAGTTCGCGACGATCCTTCGCAACGACGACTTCCAGAAGCATCCCGTCACCCTTCAGTGGGAATGGCTTGTGCCGTCGGGATTGTTGTACCTTGGCGCCCACAGTTGCTGGGGCTACTTCTGGGTGCGATTGCTTCGCAGCCAGGGCTGCCATGTGAGCGTGATGGCGGGTTTGCGGGCGTACTTTGTCAGCCAGTTCGGGAAGTACATTCCTGGCAAGGTGGCTGTGATCGTGATGCGGACGGAGATGCTCAAGCCGCTGGGCTGTGCCAGGCTGCCCGTGGCGGTGACGGCGACGTACGAAACGCTGACCAGTATGGCGGCGGGGGCGTTCCTCGCCCTCTTGCTGCTGCCTTACCTTGGAGCGCTGCCGGAGGAAGTCTCCCGGCGCGTGGTTTGGGTGGGCGTGATCGCGGGGCTGCCCCTGGGGTTGGGGCTGGTCAATAAGATCGTGGCGAAGGCGGCGTCTCGATCGAAGGGGCCGGATGCGCGACCGCTGCCAAGCCCCCCGGTGCTGCTCCTGATGCAGGGTCTCTTGCAGGGGGCGTTCGGCTGGTGTTTGCTGGGTCTGAGCCTGGCGTGCACCATTCGCGCCCTGGCCCCGCAACCGCTGGAGTGGACCTGGCCAAGCTACTTCGGAGATCTGGCGGCGGCGGCCCTGTCGTACGTCGCGGGCTTCGTGGTCCCGACGCCTGGCGGGCTTGGAGGCCGGGAGTTCGTGCTTCAGAAGGCCCTGGGCCTGCGATTTGAGCAGGTCTTCACGATCGGTGCGGAACAGGCGATCGGGCTGAGCGTCGTGGTGGCGCTGGTGCTTCGGCTCGTCTGGACGGTCGCCGAGGTGCTGCTGGCCGTGGCGTTGTATCTGTGGAAGCCCAGCGTGCCGGACCACCTGGCGAATCAACCTGTTTGAAGTGAACTTCCATCATGGCCGATTCTGCTGACGGACCTCGAACCGACTTCGCGCTGCTGTCGCTGGTCATCCCCGTTCTGAACGAGGAGGAAAGCGTCGCGCCGTTGTATCTTGAAGTCGTCGAGGTGGGGCAGAGGCTCGAGCGGACGTGGGAAATCGTCTTTGTGGACGACGGCAGCACGGATGGCTCGTGGGCCAGGATCGCGAAGCTGGCGGCGGCCGATCCGCGGGTTGGCGGGGTGCGCTTCCGCCGGAACTTCGGCAAGGCCGCGGCGCTCGCGGCCGGATTCAAGGCGGCTCGCGGCGATCTGGTGATGACGCTCGATGCGGATCTTCAGGACGACCCCCACGAGATTCCCCGCTTCGTCGCCGCCATTCAGGACGGGCTCGATGTGGTCAGTGGCTGGAAGAAAGTTCGCCTCGATCCCTGGCACAAGGTGTTCCCAAGTCGGGTGTTCAACTGGCTCGTTGGCCGCGTCACGGGAGTCTGGCTGCACGATCACAACTGCGGCATGAAGGCGTATCGTGCGATCGTCTTCCACGAGATCCAGCTTTATGGCGAACTCCACCGCTTCATCCCCGTGCTTGCCGCAGCCCGGGGCTTTCGCGTCGGTGAACTCGTCATCAACCATCGTCCGCGGATGTTCGGCAGTTCCAAGTATGGCTGGCGGCGATTCACCAAGGGCTTCCTCGATCTCATCACCGTGAAGTTCCTCACCGGCTTCGGCCATCGACCACAGCACCTGCTCGGCAATTTCGGCTGCGTCCCCGCGATCCTGGGCCTGTTCGCCATGGCGATTCTGGCGGTGAATCTGATGGCCCGACTGGTCGATCCCTCAATCGGCATCGGGCCGCTCGCCCAGATCATGACGGCGGTTCTCAGCGTGGGCTTGCTGCTCTTCGGTACGCAACTCTTCATCGCCGGGCTGATCGCGGAACTTATTGTCGACCGAGGCAGCGGCGAGGACCTCGACCCCTATTGCATTTCGGAACGTGTGGGCGAAGTCGGCTCGAACGTGTAGCCGGTGGACCAAGAGGCTGAAATGACCACAACCGATCCCAGCGCCGACCTTCGACGCTCGGCGTATCTGCTGCTGATCGCGGTCAGCGTCGCCATCGCAGCCGCGAAGGTCGTCGGTGCGGAGAACGTCTTCGAGCCGAGCCGTTACGCCTCACCCATTCCGGGCGGCTATGGATTGGAGCCCGATCGCAAGTGGCCCGCGACCCGGCCGGATCCGACGATGATGATGAGTTCGAACGATCGCTCTCGCTGGGCAACGGTGCGAGCGCTCGTGGACGACGGCACATACTCAATCGGCCGTCGCGTTTATCCGGACGCCTCCGACCCGAATCAGTTCAAGCCCGAGGGCATCGTCGCTGAGGAGGCGTATAAGAGCCTTGACATCGTGCTGAGGCCGTTGACGGACGAGGAGAAGGCCAAGGGCGGACCGATCACCAAGGAGTTCTACTCCAGCAAGCCGCCGCTCTTCGCGACCATGCTCGCTGGCGAATACTGGGTGTTGAAGCAGGCGTTCGGTTGGTCGATTGTCGCGGAGCGCTGGCCGGTGATGGTGACGATCCTGTTGACGGTGAACGTCCTGCCGTTCGCGATCTATCTGGTGTTGCTCTCACGGCTGATCGAACTCACGGGGAAGACGGACTTCGGCCGATTGCTCGCGTTCACCACGGCCGGAGTCGGAACGTTTCTCACGACCTTTTCGGGGACCCTCAACAACCACCTCCCGGCCGCGTTCTGCGTTCTCTTCGCGGCGTATCCGCTGCTGATGGCCATGGCGGAACGTCGGGAGATCACCCCCCGCGGCTACCTGGCCGGTGGCTTCTTCGCGGGGCTGGCGGCGACGTTTGAACTTCCCTCGGCAGCATTCCTCGCGGGGGTCGGCGTGCCGCTCCTGATCGCAAGGCCGAAGCGGACGCTGCTGCTCTTCGTGCCGGCGGCGCTCGTGCCCATCGTGGGCCTCTTCGCGTGCAACTTCGCGGCCCTGGGGCAACTGATGCCGGCGTACGGCGAGTTCGGCGGCCCCTGGTACGACTTCGTCGGCAGCCACTGGGCGAAGCGAGGCACCCCCGCCGCGAAGGGCATCGACTTCAACAATGAGCCCACCACCGTTTATGCGTTCCATCTGCTCTTCGGCCATCATGGCTGGTTCGGTCTCACGCCCGTGTGGCTTATCGGGCTGGCCGGGCTCGTGATGCTCGGCGTGCGATGTGCCGAGGATGTGCAGCGGCTGTTTCGGCGCTCCCCGGGGGCGGTGTGGTCGCCGGCACTCTTCTCCGCCATGACGCTCGCGGTGTCGCTCGCCGTCTTCGCGTTCTACCTGTCACGAACGCAGAGCTACAACTATGGCGGCAACACCAGCGGCCCGCGGTGGCTTTTCTGGCTCATCCCGCTCTGGGTGCTGGCCGTGCCGACCGGAGCGGATCGACTGACCTGCTGCCGCGCCGGCCGGGTGTTCGCGGCAGTGCTTCTGGGCGCCTCGGTGCTCTCTGTCTTCTACCCTGGCTGGAACCCCTGGCGGCCGCCGTGGATCATGCAGATGCTCGAATTCACAGGGGTAAAGCGATACTAAGGGTCATCATCGACAACTGTCCGATGAGCGGGCCAACTCTGAAGCCTCTGTGCCGGTGACGACCTTCCTGAACTGCCGCACGGGCGGCGTGATTCCAACCGCTCCCCTCCCACCCTCGCGTGGAATCATGTCGGATGCTGGAATCACTTCCGCATCAGGTTGAAGCTCATATCCACACTCGGTTTCCGGATCCTGCCGAAGACTGGAATCATCTGTGGTCGGCGACCCGGCAGGCATCGATGGTTCTGGTGTGGTTGACACAGGTTGGAAGGGAGGCTTGTAAGAGCTCCGAGGGATTCGATAAAGTAAAGTCACACTCTCGATCCTTGCGAAGGCTTCATGGCCACTCCTCCAAGTGCGTTTCTGGTCGTTCGCCGTGAAGACGGCTATGGGGACGTTTTCCCACTCCAGGCTGGCACGCGGTACAAGATGGGGCGGGCTCCCACCAATCGCATCGTGCTTCGCGATGATCTGTGTAGCCGGGAGCATGCGGAACTCTATTCGGACGATCTCGGCTGGACCGTCCGCGATCTCAGCAGCCTTAATGGCACGCACCTCAACGGCGAAGCCCTGCGTGGGGAGCATCGGCTGCGTTCGCAGGACGAAATTCGCCTGGGGCGGTCGCACCTGCTGTTTACACTGGATCTGGACGAACTGCCGGACCTTCCCGCAAGCCTGAAGAAGCCGGCGCAAGCAGGTGACGGACTCGAGATCAAGAAGCGGCTTGGGCAGACGAAGTATCTGCAAGGGGCGTCGCCGACCGCGGGGACGGACCTTCCCGCGGATACCCAGCATGCGATCGGCCGGGCGACGGCCACGCAGGCCCTGGCGGTGCTTTACAAACTCGCTCTCGACATGGCGGAGTGCACCACCCCCGCGGAGCTCGGCGAGCTTGCCGTCGATGCGCTCTTCGTCGGCACACCCTCCGAGGTGGCTGCGGTCCTGGCCATCAAGGAAGGCCGAGACATCGAACCGCTGGTTTATCGGCTCCGGCATGCTGGGCCGCAGACGTACCACAAGGTGTCCAACTTCGTGAGCCATGAGGTGCTCACCACGAAGCAAGCCGTGCTCGCGGAGAACGTGGCGGCGGACGAGCATCTCAAGAATCGCGATAGCATCGCGGAACTCAAGGTCACAAGCCTGATCTGTGCACCGATTGCTTTCGAGGACCAGGTGCTTGGCCTGTTGCATCTGTATCGCACGACGCCGACGGCCAGCTTGAATGTGGACGATCTCGAATTCGCGCTCGCTCTCTCCCGCCAGCTGGGCACGGCCTGGCAGCGTCTGCGAAAGCAGGCGGGGCTCGCCATCGAGAATCGCACCCTACGCGCTCAGCTTCGCATCGAAAGCGAACTCATCGGCGACAGCACCGCCCTGCACACCGTCGAAACGCAGATCGCCCGAGTCGCGGAGACACGGGCCACTGTGCTCATTCGCGGCGAGAGCGGCGTCGGCAAGGAACTTGTCGCCCGCGCGATCCACGACGCGAGCCCACGGCGTGACGGGGCGTTCGTCTGCCTCAACTGTGCCGCCCTCACGGAAACGCTTCTCGAAAGCGAACTCTTCGGCCATGAGAAAGGCTCCTTCACCGGCGCCACCGAGCGGATGATCGGCAAGTTTGAAGCAGCGGACGAAGGCACGATCTTCCTCGACGAGATTGGCGAGATGGCGGCCGGCACACAGGCGAAGTTCCTCCGCGTGCTGGAGGGGCAGGCCTTTGAGCGAGTCGGAGGCAACACGCCGATCAAGGTGGATGTCCGCGTGGTGGCCGCCACGAATCGACCGTTGGAGGAAGCCGTTCGGTCAGGGCAGTTTCGCCGAGATCTCTTTTTCCGACTTCAAGTGGTGCAGCTTGACGTTCCACCACTTCGCGACCGCATCGAGGACGTGGCCCGCCTGGCGGAACATTTCCTCCGCCGATTCGTCCGCGAGACCGGCCGCAAGATCCGGGGCCTGACGCCCGCGGCGATCGAGAAGCTCAAGAGCCATCGCTGGCCCGGCAACGTGCGCGAGCTGCGAAACGTCATCGAGCGAGCCGTCGCTCTTGGCGTTGGCTCGCAGATTGATGTGGGCGACATCTGGCTCTCCGAACTCGATGCCGGGATCACGGTGGTCGATGGGATTGCGCCCTTCCGCCCCACGTCGCTCGAAGAGGTCGAGAAACGCCACATCCTTGAAACACTCCGCCACACGGACTGGAACAAATCCCAGGCAGCCACGCACCTGGGCATCGAGCGATCCACGCTCGATCGCAAGATCAAAAGCTATGACCTGAAGCGTTAGACTTTCCCTCGGCACAGGAACTGCAGTTGAACGCCTCGATCGATCCGAACGAGGTGCATCATGACCGAGGTTCTCACGAAGCAGGCTTCCGACAACCCCGCCTCTTACGACTCTTATCTCGTCGCATTCCACGAGGCGTTTCGCCCGGAACTGGAAGCCGCCGTTGCGCGCTATCCAACATCCGCAAAGACCCGCGTCCTTGATATTCCCTGTGGTGATGGCTTTTACACCGCCCTGTTCGCCCGCCAGATGCGTGGTGGAGAACTCGTGGCCGGGGACCTCTCGCAAGACTATCTCGATCGCGCAGCCAGGCGAGTCGAGGCCGAGCGACCCCGAGCGAACATCCGCTTCGAGAAGCTCGATGCGTACCATCTCCCGTTCGACGACGAATCGTTCGATCTCGTCTGGTGCGCCCAGAGCCTGATCAGCCTTGCAAACCCCACCGCCGCTTTGAGTGAGATGCGTCGCGTTCTACGGCCTCGCGGCGTGGCGGCTGTGATGGAAACGGATGAGTATCACCACATTCTCCTTCCCTGGCCCGTGTCCCTGGAGCTGGCGATTCACAAGGCCATCCGCGTCGCGAGCCGGCGCCGCTACGGCAGCGGAACGAAGCTCGCACAGGCCCGGAAACTCCGCAGCACGTTTCTTGAAGCGGCACTCAAGCCCATGCGAAGAGGCACCATCACCGCCAATCGTGAAGCCCCGTTCGATCACGCGACTCGCACGTTCCTCATCGAACATTTTGCCTACCTTCGACGGTTGATTGGCCGTGACCTCGCGGCAGAGGACCTGACGAGGTTCGATCGTTTCACGGCCGCGGACGGGGACGAGAGTTTCCTCGTCAGCCCCGAGAGTGAACTGACCTGTCTGGCGATGATCGGCAACGCCCGACGCTGATTCACGGGGCCTTGGCACGGTGGCGAGCCAGCAATTTCTGGAGGTCCGGTGGCAGTTCCATCACCCAGTGAAGATCCGCTTCGCTCGCGGGATGGCGGAATCCCAGCTCGATTGCGTGAAGAGCCAGCCGCGGAGCGCCGCTGTCCTCGGAAACCTCGACTCCATCGCGGGTCCGGTTGTAGACCTTATCTCCGCAAACGTGGTGGCCCGATTCGGAAAGGTGGATTCGGATCTGGTGCGTGCGGCCGGTTTCGAGTCGGCACGAGAGCAGTGTGAAGCGCTTGAGTCGTTCTTCGATGGTGACGTGGGTGACCGCGACCTTGCCAACATCCGGCAGCGTGGTGCTGCCCCGGCGCCCGTCGCCGCGATCGCGAACAAGGCTCGAGCGGATCGTCCCGGCCGCGAGATAGCCCGGCACTAGCGTCAGGTATCGCCGTACGACGGTGTGCTTGCGAAACTGAAGGCCGAGTTCCCTTTCGGCGAGCACGGAGCGAGCAAACACGACGAGGCCGCTGGTTTCCTTGTCCAGCCGATGCACGATCCGCAATCGAGACAGCGACTTCGCAGGCCGCTTGAGGCGGTGAGCGACGGCCCACTGCGTGAGGTCTTCGAGAGTGGGATCGAGCGCTCGCCGATCCTCGGCCCAGGCGAGTTCCGCCGGATGGCGAACCGTATTGACGCCGCTCGGTTTCTCAACCACGACGACATGCTCGTCCAGGTGGCGAACGACCAGCCTTTCCGCGTGGGCCGAGCGAGGCAGCGGCTTCGGTTCCGGCAGCAGCGTGACGAGTTCACCTTCCTTCAGCCGGCGAGCTTCATCCGAGCAGACCGCATCTCCCACTTGAACTCGGCGTGCCGTCACGAGCTTGCGAACCTCGTTCCAGGAAGGACCGCCGAGCCTGGAACGCAGCACCTTCGCAAGGGTGTGCCCTGCTTCGACGGCAGCAACGGGGAAGGGGGGAAGAACTGGTGACATCAGCCGCTCTTCCGCGCCAGCAGCATGACGATGTTAATTGTGAGCGTCACCACTTCGTGTTCAAGTTCGTTAGCGATCTGTGACAACGTTCTCGATGGCATCGGCCTCTTCCTCTCGCAATCGAGCACTCAGTTCTCGAATCCTCTGGATATTCCGATCGGAACGTTTTGAAAGAAGCTCGGACCATGCCTGAAGCATACAAAGCTTTCGGCTCGCCGGATCAAGGATCCACCTCGTCCAAACGTTGTGTTCGACTTTCGGGCCCGAGGGATCGAAAGAGCCCAGAAGGGACAGTTGCAGAAGCTTTCCATCCTGATCAGCCAGACGCCAGCGAATGCAACCGGGAGGAGGCACATCATCGGCCTGGGCTTCGAGAAAGTCGGAAGCCTGGATGACGGCTTGATTCAACGCCTCCGATCGTCGGATGCGAGGTTCAATCTCGATCACAGCGATGGTGCGGGTATTCACCAGGTTCAGGATCAGCATACTCGATGAGTTTGCGAATCGACAAGTCTGTGGTCGAAATGAAGGACACCAAACGTTACTCTTCGCTCTCGTTCTCGCCCGAGAATTCGCGGTCGTTCCAGTCGTCGTCGGGGTCGGGAACATCCATGTACGCTTCGCAGTGCGGGCAGACCTGGGTTCGCCCCATCTCCGAGGCCGGCCAGTCGGACGACTTTCCACACTCCTCGCACTCCGCGGCAACGGTGCCCGTCCGCTCTTGTTTCGACGGCCGGGCCGCCGTGGTCTCACTCATCTCGATCTCGATCCATTTCTTCGCAGGCTCGATGTGAGCGGCATCCTTCACCCACACTTCGAGGCCGCGCTGCGAGTCGCCTGACACCATCCCAGAGATTCCCTCAAAGCCGCCGGGCCCGGCTTCCTCGATGATCTGCGTGGGAAAGCCCTCCGCTTCGAGCATGTCCGCGATCATGCCCGCGGAGGCCTGATCGTCCGCCACGAAAACACATCGGGGATCGCGATCCGCCATCGGAGAACCTCATGAAATCAGGTCACGTCAGAGGTCAAGGCTTCCGCTTGGGTCTGCGAACCGCCGACTTTCGCCCGGGCCGGTATCCCTTGTTCTGCGTCAGTGGCGGACTGTCGCGTTCTTCCCCGTCCTCGCTGTTGCTGGGGTTCGCCACGCTGTGATAGTGGTCGCCCTTCACCGCGGCGTTCGCCTGCTTGCGGCGGGCCTCGATCGCTTCCTTCGGCGGCTGAGCCGGGATCAGGCCTTCGCAGCCGCCGATGAGGTCGCTGCGCCCCGCGTGGATCAGGGCGTCGCGAACCTCGAAGTAGTTCTCCGGCTTGAAGAACTGCATCAGGGCTCGCTGGGCCTTGCGATCGCGAAGCTTCTGGGCCGTTTGCACCGGCTTCTTCGTGAATGGATCGAGGCCCGTGTAATACATGCAGGTGGCGATGTCGAACGGGGCGGGGATAAAGTCCTGCACCTGATCCGGGCGATAACCGTTGCGCTTGAGGTAAACAGCCAGGTCGATCATCTCCGCCAGGTCGGACCCGGGATGGCTGGCGATGAAGTAGGGCACCAGTTGCTGCTTCGGTCGGCCGGCCTCGGCACTCGCCTGCTGGAACTGCTCCGCGAAGACTCCGAAGTTGCTGATCGAGGGCTTCTTCATCAATTCGAGCACCTTGGGGCTGGTGTGCTCCGGCGCGACCTTGAGCCGGCCGCCAACGTGATGGGTGGCGAGTTCCTTCACATACTCAGGCGATAGCTGGGCGAGATCCATCCGGATGCCAGAGGCGACGAAGACCTTTCGCACGCCGGGCACCTCGCGAACCTGCTTCAGCAGTTCGATCGTGGGGCTGTGATCCGTTCCCAACAGCTTGCAGATCGTGGGGTGAATGCAGGAGAGCCGTTTGCACTTGGCCTCGACCTCGGGTCGCGTGCATCGCATCCGATACATGTTCGCGGTCGCTCCGCCGATATCCGAGACGACGCCCTTGAAGTCGGGATCGTCCGTCATCGACTGCACTTCGCGAAGGATGGATTCCTCCGAGCGGCTCTGGATGATCCGCCCCTGGTGAGCCGTGATGGAGCAGAAGGTGCAGCCGCCGAAGCAGCCGCGCATGATGGTGACGGAGTCCTTGATCATCTCGTGGGCGGGGATCGGCTCGCGATAGCTCGGGTGCGGCTTGCGGGTGTAAGGCAGGTCGAAGATGGCGTCCATCTGCTCCTGCGAAAGAGGAATGGCCGGCGGCGTCTGCACCACGGCCTGGCGGTCGTGAAACTGCACGAGGGCCGCGGCGTTGTACGGGTTGGTGTTCGTGTGGATGACGCGGGTCGCTTCCGCGAACTGAAACTTGTCGTCGCGAACCTCCTCGAACGTGGGGAGTAGCTCCACGCCCTTGAAGCCAACGATTTCCTGGGGCCGGGCTTTGAGCGCTTCACTTTCCTTCGCACCAAGCGCATACGCCACGCCGCGGAGATCTCGCATCTCGCGAACGGTCTGCCCCGCGGCGAAGCGCTTCGCGATCTCGACGATGTTCGACTCGCCCATGCCGTAGACGAGGAGATCGGCCTTGGAGTCGAGGACAATAGAGCGCTTGACGGTGTCACTCCAGTAGTCGTAATGCGCGAGTCGGCGTAGCGAGGCTTCCACTCCGCCCGCGATCACGGGCACGCCCGGGAAGGCTTCGCGAGCCCGTTGACAGTACGCCAGAGTGGCCCGATCCGGACGCAGGCCGATGCGGCCGCCGGGAGAGTAGGCGTCGTCGTTGCGGACCTTCTTGTTGGCGGTGTAGTGATTGATCAGGGAATCCATGTTCCCGGCTGAAACGGCGAAGAAAAGTCGGGGCCGACCAAATTCGCGCCAGGGCAGACAGCTCATCCAATCCGGCTGACTTAACACTGCCACGCGAAATCCGGCCTTCTCCAGGACGCGGTGGAGGATCGCCATAGCGAAGCTGGGGTGGTCGACGTAGGCATCTCCGGTCACGAAAACGACGTCCACGGCGTCCCAGCCATGGTCTCGCATCTCGGCGGCGCTCACGGGCGCGTGTCGGTGGATGGGCCGCTCGACTCCACCCTTGTTGGCCAGGGGCAGCTCGATGCGGGAGCCTGATTTTCGTAAGTGATCGGTGGAACTTGGCATTCTCGAACCCTGAACGGCGAACCCGTTGGCACTCTTCGTAGTATAGACGTTACTTCGCTTTTGTAAGCCTCGACTCCCAGGATCGCGAAGGGGAACGGAGAATGGTGTTACCTTTTGGTAACAGTGTTTTGGCCGGGCCCGATTTCACTCCGGCGCGATTCGGTTTGTACTAACTCCTGGCCCAGAAAAACATTCGATTCAGTGTCAATCGAGCTTCCTTTTTTGGAATCATAAAGTTAGTGTAAACCGTGAATGTTGTCGATTCGCTCGTAATCGACGACAGGTGTTTCACTCCTAGCGCCCCATCCGCGGGAGGACAGGCCCATGCCTCGTTCTATCGTTCGCTGGTTTTCGATTGCCTCCGCTCTGCTCGTTTCGGCAGTGTCGGCGTATGGCCAAAACGCTTCGTTCAATGCCCTTTTTCAAGGGGCCGATCCCAAGGGTGAATTCAATTTCACCTGGAAGGAACAGGAACCTGGCAAATTCTCCCGTCCAGTGGGCCGCCTTGGCTGGGGAGTCCCGCCTAGCGAGTTCAGCACGGGCGGGATGGACCGCAGTTTCAGCGGCTATTGCTCGGAACCGCTGGTTCCTGTGGTGGCGGGTAACCTTTACCGCTACCAGATTCAGTCGCCCGAAATGCCGGAGATCTACGGCTTGAAGGCTGACGAAACTGGTGTGAACCTCGCTCGCCGTCGGGCGACCTATGTTCGCGAACTCTTCGGGCGATACTACTTCTCCACGCTGAAGTCGACCGATTCCGTGACGCCCCTGGCATTCCAGGCCGCGTTGTGGGAGGTCATTCACGAGAGCGAATTCCCTGAAGTCGCCGCTCCCTTCAATCTCTTCACGGGGAACTTCCGGGCCAACTACCCAAGCCCGGCGGAGTCTCCTGCGTTCGTTCAGCAAGCCCAGCAGTATCTCGCCAGCCTCACGGGCGATGATCTTTCGACCTTCTACGACAACACGGCCGTCGCGGGGAAAGAACTTGTCCACATGAAGGGCATCGCCACGGACGCGGGCCTCGTGGGCCAGTCCCAGTTCGGCCTTCGCGATCCAGGTGCGGGCGGTGGTGCTCCGGGCTTCAATGGTGCCACGGCTAACGGCGGGAATGGATTTGGGGGCCTGGGGGGATCGAACTTCGGTGGTCTGGGCAGCGGCGGCGGCGGTATTACGCCCGGAATCTTCGGAGGCGGTGGTGGAGGCATTGGCGGCGGAGGAAGCTCGGGCGGAGGAAGCTCCAACCCCAATACCACGCCCCCCAGCACGACCCCGCCCACGGTCATAACTCCCCCCACGACGGGTGACGGCGGCGGCGGTAGCCAACCTAACACTCCGAACGAACCGGTGCCCGCTCCGGCCGGTATCCTGCTGGGTGCGATCGCCTTCGGCGTGATCGCGGGTCGCCGTGCCATCCTTCGCCACAAGAGCTAAACCTCGATCGTGAATGATTCCTCAAAAGGAACGCCTGATCTCCCCATGGAGGTCAGGCGTTTTGCTATAACATACGGCCGTCTTTCCATGGTCACCATGCGCCCGACGTTCATGCGACTCAAGGCCCGCGCCAGCGCTCGCCCCAGCGGAAGTAGAGTTGCCGCAGCATGCGGTCCCAATCCGCGGAGGAACGGCTCGGCGGATAGATGCTCACGTCCTTCATGGCTTGATGAAACACGACGCTCGGGGTTCCGTCGCCCCCAAAGTTGGTGATGAAGACCGGGAAACGAAAATGTCGCCCTGTCGCATCGGACGCCGCTTCCAGGATGGGCTGGTGGCTTGCGTCTTTCGGCAGGGCGGCCAGGAGATCATTCGGCGCATCTGATTGAGCTCGCTCCACCGCCTGTGCCCAGAGCTTCACGGCTCCGTAGGCATCCACCATGGAGTCGGTGATCACGCGGTTCGCTCCGTACCGAGCACGGAATCGATTCGCGAAGCTGTTCTCCACGGAGGCGGATTCATTCGAGAGCGTGCTGGCAATCATGTCGCCTCGCAGCGTCTCCGGATCGATCGCTCGGTGGAAGTCCTCCAGATCCTGAAGGTGCAGCACCCGGGCCGTCACGCTGGGCTGGGCGGCTCGAAGTTGCTGAAGGAAAAGGACGGAGTTTCCCCCACGGAATGCACTCACGATCACATCGGGTGCGGCCGCCTGAATCTTCTGGATCATCGGCGTAAAGTCCTTGGATCCCAGAGGAACGTAAACCTCGTCGACGAGTGTCGCCTCCGTGGCTTTCGCAAGCAGATCCCTGGTGATGGCCCCGGCCACCCGGCTCAAAATCACATCCTGCCCCACGATGAAGAAACGCCGATGCCCGGAGGAGGCCAGGTAGTCGATCGAGGGGGTCACGACCTGGGCCGCCGACGGGCCGAAGTAGACGATGCGTGCGGATTCCTCCATGCCTTCATGCAGGCCCGGGCAGAAGAGCACCGCATTGAATCGCTCGATGAGCGGGCGGATCGTTCGCCGGTTGCCGGGCGACGAACTGCCGAAGATCGTGGTGACCCCGCGATCGTTCACGAGTAGTTCCGCCTGGTGAACGGCTTCTTCGGGAGTCTGGCCCGCATCGCTTTCGACCGGCACCACCTTCCTCCCGAGCACGCCGCCACTTTGGTTGAGCTCGTTCACCGCCAGCATCACCGCATCGGCGAGGGAATGCTCGAGTGCGGCCATGGAGCCGGACTTCGAATAGAGCACCCCCACCCGGATCTCTTGTGGAACCAGGGGGCTCGCCACATTCGTCGGGCCATCGCGACGGCCCGATCCGCCCAGGGCCAGGAAACTCGTCAGCGCGACGAGGATGCTCCAGCCGATGACGTTGATCCAGGAGATGCGGCTGAGAAGTGCGGGACGCGCCGCTTGCGGCTCCGCAAGAGGAAGTTGCACAGGCAAGGGGAAAACGGCCTCGACCACGGCTGTCGGATCTTCAGCATCCCTCAAGAGTGAGGGAGTTAACCTCAGTGATGAAGGCTCGAGCTTTGAAGAACTGATGGGGCTGGGTGTGGGGTGCGGCAGAGTGGGTTCCGACGCTTCGACCGTCGCGATCTTGATCGGCCGTTCCACCGAGAGCGTGGTGCGAGGCGTTCTCGAGAGACGCAAGGTGTCTGAACGAACCGGGTATCCCAGCGAACCGGAGGTTCGGCCCAGGATCGGTGCGGAGAAATCGATCAGCACCGAATCCAGAATCTCAACGACCTCGTTGGCGCTCGCGGGACGTTGATCAGGCTCCTTCGCGAGGAGTCGATCGATCAGTTCGTCCACCTCCGGAGGCACCAGGCGATTGAGCTTTGTCGCACGTATCGGATGCTGGGCGGCCAGAGCCATGAGCACGGTGGCGGAACTCGGGCCGTCGAAGGGCAGCTTGCCGGTGAACATCGCGTACATCACGGCGCCGAGGCTGAAGAGATCGGCCCGGCTGTCGACGTCCGAACCGAAGGCTTGCTCCGGGCTCATGTATTGCGGCGTACCGACGATGATGCCGGTGTTGGTAAGCTTGGTGCTGACGCTCACGATACGAGCCAGGCCGAAGTCCAAAAGCCGAACGCGGCGGAACTTCTGGGTCGCGGGGTCGGTTTCGAGCCAGATGTTCGCAGGCTTGATATCCCGGTGTACGAGGCCATGGGCATGGGCGTCCGCCAGGCCGGCGGCTGTCTGCCGGGCGATCAGAAGTGCAAAAGGGATCGGCAGGGGAGCGCTGCGATTGAGCCGTTCGTCCAGGGCTTCGCCGTGCAGGAACTGCATCGCCAGGAAGGGGACATCGTTGTGCAACCCCACCTGATAGACGGTGACGATATTCTCGCTCTCGACCGCCGCCGCGATCCGGGCTTCCTGAAGGAAACGCTCCCGGCTCGCGTAGCTTTCGAGATATTCCCGACGCATCACCTTGAGAGCCACCGGCCGGCGCAGATGCGTATCTTCGCCACGGAGAACAACGCCCATCCCGCCGATGCCAAGGATGCTCATGACCCGGTAATGGGCGATCCGGCCGAGATCGCCAACTTCGACGGGCGTGTCGAGAAAGGAGAGATCCACGCCGTTGGAATCGGTTTCGGACGTGGGCGTGGACTCGGAGTCCGCGCCCCCCTGGGCACGCAAGGCTTCGGGCGCTTGTGAGTCCCGATCGTCGTGGGCGGAGTTGGAATCAGCAACATGCATCGGTGGAAATCCATACCGTTCCGAAGGCGCGTCGAAGGAAATCAAGTTTAGATCGATAAAGACGGATGTGCCGGTCAGGGGATGTGATTCCCGGCTCGAAATTGACAGAAAGCTGCCTCTGAGCCGGGTGAATTGCGCCCCGGAGCGGAAATTGTTGTCAGCTCCGATTCTGCGAACGGGGGTTCGGCCAGGCCGATGATCGCCATGCCGTCGATGCCTCAGTTTCGTCGGCCGCGGCCTTCGATGATTCGTTGCTCCGTGATGACCTTGTCCATGAAAACGTCGTGCGGGGCCACGGGGATCTCGTCGAAGATCTGACAGTCATAGGCGATAGCGACCAGCGGGGCGTCCGCTCGGGCATGGGCAAGCAGGCGATCGTAGTAGCCTTTACCTTGGCCCATTCGCCCTCCGTGAAGGTCAAACGCCGTTCCGGGCACCATCACCAGATCGAGTTCGTTTGGCGTCACACGTTTCGCGGGCAGGCTGCGGAGTTCGCTGCGGGGTTCGAGAATCTTGTACGCCCCTTCGACCAGTTCCGACATCTCTTCCAGAAGGAAGAGTTCCAGTTCGTTCGTCTCGACCACGCACCAGGGCACGACGACTTGCTTGCCGTGGGTCAGGGCCTTCGGCAGGGTATGGCGTGTGCGAACCTCGCTGGCGGCATCCACGTACCACATCACCGTCCGGGCGGATTGATACTCGGGAAGTGCCATGAAGCGATCGCAGATCTGCAAGCTGATGGCGTCCTTCTCGGGCTGGGCCACGCGATTCTTGCGGGCCTGTTCGCGAAGGGCGGCCTTGCGAGCCTGCCAGTCGGCGCCCGGGGAGGATGTGCTCATGGGGGAACTCTGTTTCAATGGCGAATCGGCGTAGGGCCAGTCTATTCAATGTCAGGTCTCTTGGCCGGACCTGCGTCACAACCAACCGGAGCGTTTAAAGCCACGGTAGAGCAACAGGCAGATCGTGGCCATCACCCCGAGGACGAACGGGTAGCCGTAAGTCCACTTCAGTTCGGGCATGGTCTCGAAGTTCATGCCATAGATTCCCGCGATCATCGTCGGCACGGCCAGCATGGCGGCCCAGGCGGCGAGGCGGCGCATATCCGCATTCTGCGAAAGGGAGATCAGGGCCAGGTTCGCCGTCAACGCCGTGGTGGTGAGTTCCTGCACGCTGTCGATGATTTCGATGATGCGAAGGACGTGATCGTGTACATCCTGGAATAGCTCGGCGGTCTCCGGCGTGATCAGCGGGCAGGTCGTTCGCATCAGATGGCTCGAAATGCTGACGAGCGGCGCCGTGGCTCGCTTCAGGTCGAGCAAGTCTCTCTTCAAGTGATAGATGCGCACCGCCGCGTCGCGGTTGAGCTCCCCCGCAAAGATATGGGATTCCAGTTCTGCCAGCTCCCCCTCACAGTCATCCACGATCGGGAAGAACTGATCGACGATGAAGTCCATGAGGGCATAGATCACATAGCCGGGCCCGCGGTTGAGCATACTGGCATCGGCCTCGCAGCGGGTGCGAACCCCGACATGGGAGCGAAGCGAGCCATGGCGGACGGAAACGAGATACCGTGGCCCGGCGAAGATGTGCGTTTCACCGAACTCGACGCGGTCCTCTTCCGCGATAAGCCTTGCGGTCCGCAGTACCAGAAAGAGGGCGTCGCCGTAGTGTTCGAGCTTGGGCCGTTGATGGGCCTTGTGAGCATCTTCGATCGCGAGATCGTGGAGGCCGAACGCCGCCTGGACGGTGCGAAGCGTCTCCTCACTCGGCTCGTAAAGGCCCACCCACAAGAAGAGGTCAGGATTCTCGTAAGCCTTCGCGAGGTCCGGGATGGCCACGTCCTTGATGCGGACGCCAGCCCGGTACGCCGCGGAGTTCATGACGCCGGGCGCGACGCAGGTGAGAACGGTATCCGGAAGAGGCTCATTCACCATGGAGTGCGTGCCACTGAGGAGAGATGGGGAAAGTCTATTAGAATAGAGCTTTATGAACGACATCAGCCCCGCAGTGGAACGCGCCGTCGACAAGGCGAGTGAACGAGCCAGCCCGACCCCGTTGCGTCTGGCGCACTTGCTCCTCGCGCTGCTCGAAGACGACGAGGGCCGCCCGGCCATGCTCTTTGAGTCCAGGGGCTTAACGCTCGAGCCCCTGCGGCGCGGGCTTGAAGAGACGCTCGCCGAAAGCCCGCCCGCACCTTCCGTGCGGTTGCTGTATCACGCCGCTCGCGAGTGGTCCGTGGAACATCGTGCGGATCCGAACATCCTCAGCGATGCGTTCCTCTTCGCGGTTCTCAAAGCCGATCCTGCGATCCCGGCGTACCTGTTGTCGCTGGGGGTCACGCTTCCAGTCGAGTGGCAAAGGCCGAGTGGCCAAGCCGAAGCTGCGAGTGTCGAGTGGGACGCATCAAGTGCCTCAACGCCAGCGGCGAGCCCTCATGCCGACATCTCAGTCTCCGAATTCCCAGTGACAAGTGATGAGCCCGCTGCTGACGCTTCACGCCCTGCCGTCCTGGCCGCGCCCAGCCCTCCGCACTCTGCGATTGTCAGCGAGGCCCGCGTGGTGGACGCGAACCTGAATCGCGCTCGCGAATCGCTCCGGGTGCTCGACGACTACTGTCGCTTCGTGCTGGGCGACCGCTTCCTCACCGAACGCTTCAAGGGTCTTCGACATCGACTCGCGGAACTCACCGCTCGGCTGCCCGCCCGCTTGCTCCTGGCATCGCGAGACACGCTCGCCGACGTGGGCACGACGTTGACCGCGGCCGGGGAGTATCAGCGTTCCTCGGCGGCGAGCGTGGCGGAGGTGAACCTCAAGCGGCTCCAGGAATCGCTCCGAAGCGTCGAGGAGTTCGGCAAGGTCCTCGACTCGGAGTTCGCACGCGGAATCGAGCCGCTGCGATACGAGGCCTACACACTGGAGCGAGCCGTCGTCCGCGGGGCCCAGGCTCGCGATCGGCTCGCGGGAGCGCGGCTGTACGTCCTTCTCTCGGGAACTGGCGGCAGGCACGACCTCGAGCACCTCATCACGGCCTCGGCTGCGGGAGGCGTGGACGTGATCCAGCTTCGCGAAAAGCGACTGGATGACCGCACCCTGCTGGATCGGGCCCGTGCCGTGCGCCGCTGGACACGCGAGGCCGGGGTGCTCTTCATCGTCAACGATCGGCCCGACATCGCCCTGCTTGCGGAAGCCGACGGCGTCCACCTCGGGCAGGAGGATCTCTCGGTTTGCGAAGCTCGCCGTATCCTTGGCCCCGAAGCGCTCGTTGGCGTCAGCACGCACTCGATCGAGCAGCTTCGCCAGGCCGTGCTTGACGGCACGGACTACCTTGGCATCGGGCCGACGTTCCCCTCTTCGACGAAGCACTTCGATCACTTCCCCGGGCTGGAGTTCGTGGCCGCGGCGACGGCGGAAACCTCCCTGCCCGCGTTCGCGCTCGGCGGCATCGGTCCGAGCACGATCGAAAGCGTCACCGCCGCCGGCGCCAGGCGTGTCGCCGTTTCCGCCGCGATCACGGAAGCCGAAGATCCCGAAGCCATGGCACGTTGCCTACGGCGATCGCTGGAGGGGCAAACGGATCTGTAGGTCAGTTCGAGACTTCCGGTCGCGGGGGAGATGCAATTTCCGGGCCTTCTCCTTTCCTCCCCATGGTAACAATTCGGGTGATTCGGGAGGATTGGAGGCTTATCGGCAATCTGGGTAGTCTAAAATTCCCTGGCAGGATATGGTGCAGTCTGTCGGAACCATCCGATAGGTAGGAAGCACCGACACGGCGGAGTCAGGGAATGGACCACCTTCAGGATGTTCTTGAACTGCTTCGTCGAAAGGGCCTGCTCAAAGGTCGACTGCGGGGGGTGCTTCACATCGCGATTGGCCGCACGCTCTCGACCCCCGAAGGCCGTGCGATCTCTCGTGGAATGACCTGGCGAGAGCTTGCCAACCTGCTACGCGATCTTCGTTTCGATCCGGCCATGGTGAGCGAACTCGGCCTCGATCCGGAGACGCTTTCACCGCGTGATCGCCTCAAATTCTGGTACTCCGCGATCGGTCTTGCGAAGGTGGATTCCCCGGCGGCCTTCGCGGAAGCGGAGAAAGTGGCGGCCTCGCTGAAGCCCTTCGATGTGATCGTGGGTCCGCCCCCTTCCATGGCGAGCAAGGCCACGATGCCCACGGTGCTGCCAACACCGATCGTGGAGAATCCGCCGCCACCGCCGAAGCCCGCCAAGTCCCAAAAGTGAGTTGGCAGCTAACGTCTTATCGTGCTCGTCGCAGGAAGAGGCCGTACACCAGTGCCCCGATCCCGATGAACACCATCCCCACCACGGCCTCGGAGCGCTGGTGCGGCGTGGCGAACATATTCGACAGCACCGCGGCCATGATAAGCACATACACGATCGGCACGGCGGGGTACCCCCAACAGCGATAAGCCCGGTTCTCCGCGGTCGGCGGGATCTTCCAGCGGAACACAAAGATCGATGCCACCGAGAGCGTCTCGAAAACGACCGCGCCGAAGACGCAGAAGTCGGTGATCACATCGAAGGGCGACTTCTTGTCCGGCAGGTTCACATCGAGTACCCCGCCGAACAGGCTCAGTGTCGGCAGTCGATTCTGCGTGAGCACTCCCACCAAGATCAGCATCAGGCTGGCCCAAAGGGAGAGCACGATTCCCGCGACCATGGGTGTGTTGAATCGCTGGTGAAGTGTGCTCAGTCGCCGTGGGGCGAGGCCGTCCTTGCCCATGGCGTAAAGCAGACGCGGGCCGACGAGCAGATTGCCGTTGAGAGCGCCGAAGACCGAGACGAGCAGCATGCCAGACGCGACCACGCCACCGACGGGGCCCAGCAAACGCAGGCAGAACTCCGTGGCGACGGGCGTGTTGTTCAGGCCGGCCATCTCGATTCGTGGAATCACGAGGTAGTACGCGAAGTTCGCTCCGCAGTACAGCACGATCAGGGCCAACACGCCCCCGATGAGGGCCAGTGGAATGTTCCGCTGCGGCTCGCGAACTTCCTCCGCCACGGGGGTGATGTTCATCCAGCCGTGATACGCCCAGAGCACGCCGACGAGGGCCGCACCGTATCGCCCCCAGTCGATTGCCGAGAAGCCGGAGGGCAGAATCGGCGAGAGTCGGCGAAACTCCGGCGGGTTCGCGGGGGCGTTCACGAGCGCCAGCACCGCGATCGGCAAGCCGATGATGAGGAGCAGCGAGGCGATCTTCACCGTGGTGATGGCGACCTGCATGCTGCCGCCGAGTCGGGTGCCGCGAGCGTTCAGCATCGTGAGAACGCCGATGACGCCGATCGTGATGGCCTGGCGTGTCCAGAACGTCAGGACTTCCTGGCCGTCCGTGGTGAGCGCCTGGCGCAGGATGTCGTGCAGGGACTCGGTGAACATGGTGCCAAGGGCTGCGATCGATGCGGCCCGGATGATCCAGAAATCGACCCAGCCCCAGAGAAAGCCCGCGCAACGACCGTACGCTTCGCGAAGGAAGACGTAGCTGCCGCCGGCCCGTGGGAAGAGGACCGCGACCTCCGCGATGGCGAGCGAGCCGAGCAGCGCGAGAACGCCGCCGAGCACCCAGACGCTGATGGCGAGCCCGAACTCGGGCACGTTCTCGGCGACGTTCTTCCCCTTCTTGAAGACACCGGACCCGATGACGGTGCCGATGACGATGGCGATCGCCATCCAGGGCCCGAGGACGCGGACGAGATGCGGAGACGGGTGGGAGTTCATGGAAGGCGTGAGTTCTCGGTCGGTGGGTTCGCGGTCCCTGAGTTGTATCACGACTCGCGACCCGTCGCGACGGAGATTCCCTGGAAATGTGGGCCATGGGCCTGACTCGTGGCCCCGTCGCTTGCTGCTCACGGATTCGCTGTTGAAAGACGCCCATCGCCGTGGGCGGGAGGTTCACGTCTGGACGGTGAACGATCCCCGGCAGATGGCCTGGCAGATCAAGCAAGGCGTGGACAACATCCTGACCTCCGATCCTGATCTTCTTATCCAGGTTCGCGACGACTGGGAACGACTCACGGGCCCGGAACGGCTGCTGTTGTCCTCTCGCCTGCTCCTGCATCCCTGAAGCGAATCGCTCAGGATTCGAGCAACCCCGCCCCGAATTCCTCTCCCGGCGTCGCGTCGGGAACCTGCGTCGTCGCAGTCGCGGAGATTGCCAGCTTCGCCGCTTCCTCACCCTCGACAACGTCCGCGGAGGCGTGGACTCGCTGAATTGTTTCTTCCGTGCTCGTCGGGTCCACGGCCCGGCAGGTCTCCGTGAGGCGATCGCCGATCGACTTGAGCCTCGCCTTCCACTCCTGAGGTTCCAGCCCCGCGGGCGTGAGTTGCTCGAACTCTTGGAGCAGCAAGATCAATCGCAGCAGGTGTCGGAAAATGATCCCTTCCTGCTTGGTGAGATCGCGAGTCGTGACGTACGTATTGAAGTTGCCTCCATAGCGAAGGATGTCCCCCGCGGCCCAGACGGCCTGCGTGTTCAGATCGGCGATCTCGGGGTAGGTCGCATCGAAGAGCATCCGCAGCTTCTCGGCCAGCGTTGGCGGACGGTCCTCGAAAGGATCGGGCTCGAACGCTTCCTCGTCGTCCTCCGTGGGCGTGGCGGCGTCCGGCTTGGCGACCATCAGGCCGCGGGCGATGAGGTCCGGGTCGAGCGTTTTCGACGCGAGCGGGCCCACGGGCATCTCGAAGGGGACACGCACGAACTTCAGCAGCGGCCGGGGAAGCTCGAGCACGCTCTCGAGCGCTTGCAGGAGTTCGTCCTCATCCGCCTGGCCGAGGTGATTGATCAGGAATGCGCCGTAAAGCGGATGCACCGCCCGGAAGACGAGGAGCTTCTCCATCGCCTCCGTCGGCGTCGCGGTGATCGGCTGGTATTCCGGGACCACCTCGCGAGCAACGGTGCTGGCGGCGCTTTCGAGCCCCTTGATCGCGGGCGCGAGTGCAGGGGGCGGAGGTGCCGAAGAACTCTTCGCCTCGGCCGTGGGTGGTTCCGGTTCGAGTTTGATGTAACCCTTGTCGTGCAGCGTCACCAGCATGCGGTTCAACTGCTTCATCCCCGCCTCGACGCGAGGCTGATCGAGCAGCCGTTTCCGCACCACGGTGCGAATCCGATCGACCTCCGGCGACACCTTCAGCAGATACGCGAGCAATCGCCAGGGCAGGGGCCCCTTGCTGTAAAGCCTTGCGGGCGGGGCGGCCTTGAGTCGTTCAAAGTCCCCTTCACCCCAATACTTCTTCGTCGTGTTTCGGCTCGGCTTCTTCCGCAGCATGTCCTTCTTCTTTTTCAGAAGCTGCGGATCCTTTGTCGTTTCTGGGATCTGGTCGTACTGCTGCTTCCAGCGAAGGATGCGGACATCGTCCTCGTGAGCGTAAGCGTAGACGTGCCCCTCGGTGTCGAACTGTGGCCGACCGGCCCGGCCGAAGATCTGATGGGCAGTGCTCGGGTCGATGACCTTTTCCTTGCCGAACGGACCCTTCACCAGGCTCGAGAGCACGACGGAGCGTGCGGGCAGGTTGATGCCCGCGGCCAGTGTCTCCGTGCAGAGCGCGACGGAGAGCCGCTTCTTTTCGAAGAGATCCTCGACCACTCGCCGATACTTCGGCAGCAGCCCCGCATGGTGGACGCCGACGCCGCGGCGGAGCATCTGTTTGAGCTTCGGGCCGACGCCGTGAGGCCATTCGAGGGCGTCGACTTCCTTGTTCACCGCACTCTTTTGGGCCGGGCTCATCAGGTCGAGCCCCTTGAGTTGCTCGGCCACGCTCCAGCATTCGTCGCGGTTGAAACAGAAGACCAGCGCCGGCGTCTTCCGCGAGGCATCGTCCCCCTTGGCCATCTCTACCAGCAACTCGTTGAGGAAGTTGTCCGGCACCCAGTGATACGTCAGAGGCACCTTCCGTTCCCGGCCTTCCACGAGTTCCAGCGTGCGCCCATGGCAGCGGCTTAGCCAGTGGAGGAACTCCATCGAGTTGCCGACGGTCGCCGACAACAACAGCAGGCGGACATGCTTCGGCAGCATGTTCAGCGACAGTTCCCAGACGATGCCCCGCTCGGGGTCCGCGAAGCTGTGGAACTCGTCCATCACCACGGCGGAGGTGTGGGTGAATTCAAATCCATCCGGATGCAACAGGCGGTTGAGGAGAATTTCCGCGACGACGACCAGCACCCGTGCCTTCGGGTTCACACGTCGATTGCCCGTGACGAGCCCCACATCCTGCGCGCGAAAGCCCCAGCGGACCGCGGCGGCCTGCATCTCCACGAACTTCTGCTCGCACAGGGCGATCAGAGGCGTGGTGTAGTACGCAATCGTGTTGGAGTGGAGAGCCTCGAAGAGTGCCGCCTGGGCGATCAGCGTCTTGCCGGTGCCCGTGGGGGCGCAGACGAGCACGCCTTGCTCTGCGGTGAACCACGCCAGCAGAGCTTCCTCCTGCACGGGATACGGCGGGTAAGGAAGCTGATCGAGGTAGTTCGTGGCGACTTCGTCACGGGTCATGGGGATGTCTGCATCAGGAAGGTCACTCGCCCCGGGTCGCGGCGGATAATGAGATCGCCTTACACAAGAGGCGTCCGTCCCGCCGAGGCAAGTTCCATCTGGCGGCGGAGGTCCGCGAAGTAGGCCGTCAGCTCGTCAGCGTCCTTGACCTTCCCGCTCGAGCACGCTTTCGACGAGCAGCCTCCGCCAGTGCTGCACGAGGTGCAACCGCCGCCGCCGGAACCGCAGCCGGGTTTGCCGCAGCCCTCGGGTTCCGCGGGCGAGCCGGCCGTTCGAGCGAGATCGAGGAATCGAACGATAAGGCCGAAGGTGGCGGAAAGTTCCTCAAGCAGCGGCCCGGCGTCGCAATCGCTCCAGGCCAGACCGTGAAGGATCGCGGTGCGTCCGTCGAGGGAGACCTCGGCGTCCACCGCTTCCATGGGCAGGCCGAGTCGCTCGACACGCGACCGCGCGAGGGCGAGCAACTCAAGTGCCCGCAAGCCGGCAGCGTCATGTGC